>Ga0207675_100001154_pt1 | contig 26234 bp, 27 predicted proteins | sample KBSSwiS42_FD_184305 | JGI IMG/M metagenome (GOLD analysis project Ga0207675, IMG submission 184305) | Switchgrass rhizosphere microbial communities from Kellogg Biological Station, Michigan, USA - KBS Switchgrass S4-2 (SPAdes) (version 2) | ecosystem: Host-associated > Plants > Roots >...
ACGAAGCGAAAGGTCTCGGGCTGGAACTGTCCGAACTGCGCCGGGAACGGATCGAGATACTCGAGCAACGGCGGGGCATCCGGGTCCTCGCTCACGAACACCCAGTTCGCGAACTGCTCGCAGCGCACCGCGGTGAGTGAATGCGCGGCGACGTCGAGACCGACGAAGTCGCGTCTGTCGCGCAGGTTGACCAACTGCCCGTCGAGAGCGTAAGTCCAGCCGTGATATGAGCAGACGAGCCCGTCGCAGTGGCCTTGCGCCTGCTTCACGAGCGGTGCGCCGCGATGCCGGCAGGTGTTGTAGAAGGCACGGATCTTGAGATCACGCCCGCGGAGAATCAGGATAGGCGCGCCGGTGCTCTGCCAGAGCAGGAAGTCACCCGCGCGCGGCAACTCGTCCGAGTGACAGGCGTATAGCCAGGTCCGCTTCCATAGACCGAGGCGTTCCGATTCGAGAAACGAGGCATCGTTGTAACGGCCGCCGGGGATGCGCGGCAGGCGCGGAAAGTCGTCAGGCGGGCCGGAGCGATTCGTCTCGTACTCCATACCCTCAAGCACGCGCCGCGACAGGCGTTCCGTGACGCTCGGATCCATGGCCGCACCTCTATTGGACAGGCAAGGATTATAGAGTCGGGTGCCTCAGAAAGAAACAAGCATGACTGTTTTTTTCAGGTCACCGCGCCTATAGTGTCAGAACCGGTGTGTACCGCGGTTCCGGGGGAGACCTGTGAGCGAACTCATCCTCCATCATTTTGATGTGTCCCCGTATGCAGAGAAGGCGCGGCTGATGCTCGGGATCAAGCAACTGGCTTGGGACAGCGTCCAGATCCCGATGATCATGCCAAAGCCGGACCTGGTCGCGCTGACCGGGGGGTATCGCAAGACACCGGTGCTGCAGGTCGGTGCCGACATCTACTGCGACACGAACTGCATTGCGCGCGAGCTCGAGCGACGTCACCCGGCACCGACGCTGTTTCCGGACGGCGGTGCGGGCGTTCCGATCGCGCTCGCCGCGTGGGGCGATCGGTATTTCGAGCCGGGCGCCGGCCTCGCGATGACGGTGAACAAGGGCCTGCCCGCGGACCTCATCAGGGATCGGCGCGAGTTCTTCTCCCACATGGATTTCGATGCCTTCAAGTCGAGGGTGCCGCACCTGTACGCGCAGCTGCTCGCGCACACCGCCCTGGTGGAGGAGCAGCTCGAGGACGGGCGGGCTTATCTGCAGGGTGCACGTCCGGGGCTCGCGGACATAACGGCCTTCTACGTGATCTCGATGGTGCGCGGCTTTCTCCCCGAGGCCGCAACCCTGCTGGCGCCGTTCGCACGGCTGCAGGCGTGGGAAGCCCGGGTTCGTGCGATCGGCCATGGTCGACCGAAGGCCATGGACTCGGCGCAGGCGCTTGCGGTCGCGCAGCGGTCGCAGCCGGCGCCTGCGCGAGGTGTCGACGCAGGTGACCGCCTCGGCCTGCGTGCCGGCCAGCCGGTGAGCGTCACACCCGACGATTACGGAAAAGTCCCGGTCGTCGGCGAGCTCGTCACGCTCGACCTGCAGGAGATCGCGATCCGGCGCGTCGATAAGCGGGCGGGGGATGTGGTGGTCCACTTCCCGAGGATTGGCTACACCGTGGCGACGGTCTCGTGATCGACCTGTATTACTTTCCGTCGCCGAACGGGATCAAGGCCGCGATCATGCTGGAGGAATGCGAGCTGCCGTATCGCGTGGTGCCGGTCAATATCCTGCGCGGCGAGCAGTTCGCGGCCGAGTACCTGCATATCTGCCCCAACAACAAGATACCGGCGATCGTGGACCACGATGCGCCCGGCGGTGCGCTATCGGTGTTCGAATCGGGTGCGGTGCTGGTGTATCTCGCCGAGAAGTCCGGTCGGTTTCTCCCCTCCGCAACGCATGGTCGATTCGACGTGATGCAATGGCTCTTCTGGCAGGTGGGTGGACTCGGTCCGATGGCCGGCCAGGCACACCACTTCCGCGCATTCGCAGCCGAGAGCGTGCCGTACGGCATCCGGCGCTACACCGACGAGGTAAACCGTTTGTACGGCGTGCTGCAGCGCCGGCTGGCGGATCGTGAATACATTGCTGGCGAATTCTCGATCGCGGACATTGCCTGCTGGCCCTGGGTGTCCGAGCACGCACGCCAGGGCCAGACACTCGAGGACTTCGCCGCTGTGTTGCGCTGGTTCGAGACAATCCGCCTGCGCCCGGCCGTGCAGCGTGTGATCGCAACCGAACACCAGCGCGCGGCCGATCCCGAGGCGCAGCGTTATCTCTACGGGCAGACCTCGACCACCGCGGCGGAGGTGCAAGGCGAGCAGGCGGCCGCAGGAAGGGCGTCATGAGCGAGCTCTATCTGCATCACTACGACGCGTCGCCCTTCACGCAGCGCGTGCTCAGGATGCTCGGCGTCAAGCGCCTCGCGTGGCGCTCGATCGTGACACCGATGCTGCCGCCAAAGGACGATCTGGTCGCGCTGACGGGTGGCTACCGTGGTACGCCGGTGTTGCAGGTCGGCGCCGATGTCTATGTCGATTCGCAGCGTATCGCTCGCGAGCTCGAGCGCCGCTTCCCGGCGCCGACGCTTTTTCCGGACGGCAACGCCGGGCTCGCCTACGCAATGGTCAAGTGGGCGGACGCGTTCTTTCGCAGCGGTCTGCACATGGCGATCTCGCTGACGAGCCCGGGCTGGCCCGCCGAGTTTCGCCGCGACCGCCAGCAACTTTTTCCCGACGTCGATTTCGAACGTATAGATCTCGACCACGCGAAGTCGCAGTTGCGCGCGCACGCGAGCTTCGTGGACCAGCAGCTCGCCGACGGCCGCCGGTTTCTGCTCGGCGCGGCGCCGGGTCTGGTCGATATCCATGCCTGGACCGTGCCGTGGTTCGCACGGGCGAGTATGCCGGTCGTCAACGAGCTGCTCGCCGACCTGCCACGGCTGGCGGCGTGGGAACGCGACATTGCCGAGCTCGGCGAGGGAGTGCGGAGCGAAAGCACACCCGAGGATGCGTTCGCAGCGGCGCGTGACTCGACACCGGAACCCGGCCAGGCCGCGGGCGCAGACGCTCAAGGGCTGTCGGCCGGGATGGAGGTCGAGGTGTTGCCCGATGACACGCAGCGCGGTGCAGTGCGTGGGTGGGTCGTGGCGGCCGGTGCGAACGAGATCGCGGTCGAGCGCTCGCACCCGCGCTGCGGAACCGTCGTCGTTCACTTCCCGAGACTCGGCTACCGCGTGCGGCCGGTCAGATGATGCGTTGCGCGCGCAGGTCGACGATCTCGCGCTCGGTCACGCCTATGCTGCGCAGGATCTCGTCGGTGTGCTCGCCGAGCAGCGGCGGGCGCCGCTCGATGCCGCCACCTGACCGTGAGAGGCGAACCGGCAGATCGGGCACGGGCGCGGCGCGGGGCAGGCCCGGAAAATCCCCGATCGCGCGCAGGAATCCCATCGCTGCAACCTGGGCATCATCCAGCGCCATTTGCGGCGTAAGCACGGGGCCCGCGGGCAGGCCCGCGTTATGCAGTTCCGCGAGGGCCTCCTGCGTCGTGCGCTCGGCGCACCAGGCGCGCATGCGCTCGAGCATCGCCGCAGAATTTGCGCCGCGCAGGGCGTCGTTCGCATAAGCCGGATCGTCGATCCAGCGACGTTCCTCGCCCATTAGTCGCGCCCAGCGCCGGAACAGCGGATTTCCGACGACATGGATCAGCAGGTGGCCATCGCGGGTCGGGAACACGTCCGAGGGCGCCGATGTCTGCACACGATTGCCCGTGCCGATTCGATCGCGATGCGTCACACCCTGCTCGATCAGGTGCGATGCGAACACGGACAACGCCGTCCCCAGCAGGCTCGTCGCGACTTCCTGACCTTCACCGGTGCGCTCCCGATGCATGAGGGCCGCCAGCGTACCAAGGGCCGACAGCACAGCCGTGCTGAAGTCGACGTAGGGCGCCGCCGCCTTTACGGGTGCACCCGGCGTGCCGGTGATAAACATCGCGCCGGACATGGCCTGGCCGACGCCGTCGAAGCCGCCAAGCTCGGCATATGGTCCGTGATCGCCGAATGCCGTCTGCGACGCAAGGATGATGTCGCGCTTGATGCGTCGCAGGTTCTGGTAGTCGAGGCCGAGCGCGGCGAGTGTCGCCGGAGGGAGGTTGGCGACCACGACGTCGGCCGTGGCGACCAGCCGGTCGACTATCTCGCGGCCGCGTGGCGCCGCCGGATCGAGCGTCAGGGACTTCTTGTTGCACGCGGTCTGGAAGAAGACGCCGCCTTCGCCGCTGGCACTGACGGGTGCGATGTAGCGGTCCTCGCCGCCGTCGGGCTTCTCGATCCGGATCACCTCGGCGCCCAGATATCCAAGCAGCGTCGCGCAGTACGGACCCGCAACATAGCGCCCGAAGTCGAGCACGCGGATCCCGGTGAGAACGCCCATCAGCGCCGCTGATCGAAGCGCCGGCCGACCATTGCGCTCGCGATATTCACTTTCTGGATGTCGACCGCGCCGCCGGCGATGCCCCAGCCCCAGGCATCGCGCAGCCGCCGCTCCATCGGATACTCGCGCGAATAGCCGTATCCGCCCATGAGCTGAACCGCGTCGCCACAGCACTCGCGCGCGGTCTCGTTCGCGAAGCACTTGGCGACCGACGACTCGAGAATGCTCGGCGAACCATCCTGCGCGTTGCTCGCGGCGCGGTGAATCAGCAGGCGCGAGGCGTCGACACGCATCTGCATTTCGGCCAGCTTGAGCTGTACCGCCTGGAAATCGACCAGTGGCTTGCCGAACTGGCGGCGTTCCTGCACGTAGGCGAGCACGTCTTCGAGTGCTCCCGCGGCCTGCGCGAGCGCCATCGTCGCGTTGCCACAGCGTTCGAGGTCGAATGCCTCCATCAGCTTGCGGAACCCACCCGCGGGCACCACGATGTTGTCCGCAGGCACCGCCGCGTTCTCAAAGTAGATGTCGGAAGATGGCACGCCGCGGAAACCCATGAGCTCTTCCGGCCGGCCGAAGCTCACGCCGGGCGTGTCCTTCTCCACATAGACCGCGCCGAGGCCGCGCGCGCCTTCGTCCGCGGACATTCGACAGTAGACGACGTAGCCGTCGGCGTGGCCGCCCCCGGAGCACCAGCGCTTGGTGCCATTGAGGACGACCAGGTCGCCCTTGCGCTCGGCGCGCGTGGTGAGGTCGGTCAGCGCGGAGCCGGCCTGTGGCTCGGACATCGACACCGCGATCTGGATCTCGCCGCGGCACACCGCCGGCACAACGCGCTGCTTGAGCGATTCGGACGCGAACCGCTCGATCGCGCGAACCGGTCCGACGCAGGACTCGAAAACCGGGAAGGCGACTGCAGAGGAGATCTTGCCGAACTCCTCGAGTATCAGCAGGGCCTCCAAGTTGCCGAGGCCGAGCCCTCCATACGCCTCCGGGACATTGACTCCCAGAAACCCCATCTCTGCGTAGGCGCGCACGACCTGACGGTCAGGCGGTTGCGCGGTTTCCTCGCATTGTCGGGCGACCGTCGGAAGCCGCTCACGCGCAAAGCGTCGCGCAGAGTCCCGAAGTGCGCTCTGTTCGCTGGTCAGCTGGAAATCCATCGACGCTCCCCCGCATTCACCGCGTCAGTCGAACCTCGATGTATCCGTCCGTCGCGCGCGACGCGTGGCTGCGCAGCGACTCGGTTGCCGGCGGGCCGAGTACGGTCCCGCTGCGGACGTCGAAGCTCGCGCCATGAAGCGGACAGATCAACCGGTAGCCGCGCAGACGGCCCTCGTCGAGCCGCGCAAAGGCATGCGTGCAGATCGCGTCCACGGCGTGCAGACCATCGCGGGTGCGGCACACGAGGACAGCTCGTCCGTCGATCTCGACGCAGCGCATCTGCCCGTCCACCAGCTCCTGTTCGGCGAAAACCCTGACATAGCGATCCTCGAACAACGTCCCGCTCCCATCGATGCGTCGCCGGTCAATCTACCGGATCAGCTACAAAAGAAACAGGCGTGACTGTTTCTTTTCAAGTTCTGCCGATGCTAGTATCACGTCCGCCACGCGCGCTGCCGCGAGAATTCTCCGGATGCCACGCATTACCTTTATTTCACGCATGACCGTCAAGGCCGGTCGCGAGCAGGAGTTCGAGCAGGTGTGCCGCGCACTCGCCGAAACGGTGCGTCGTCGCGAGCCGTCGGTCATCTACTTCGAGTTCTTCCGGCTGCGCGAGCTTCGGCGCTACGCGGTGCTCGAATCCTTTCCCGACGAGGCAGCCGAGCATGCGCACATGAACTCATCCTGGCTCGCGGAAGTGCTTCCCACGATCGTCGCCTGCGTCGAGGGCACCTGGGAGCGCGAGTACCTGGATCCGCTGGCGGACTGAACCTCGAGCGAGGAGCGGATGGCCGGTCGCAAGCGAGCGAGGCACACGGCGCGCAAGCGCAGTCGAACGGCGGCGGGCCCCCGCGCCGAATCGCTTCGTGACGTGCGGATCAAGGTGACGACGATCGGCGACCTGCTGCTCACGGCTGCCGACGAGCACCCCGAGGCGGATGCGCTGGTCTTCCCGGGCATGCGGATCGCGTACGGCAAGCTTGCGGAGCGCGCCATGGCGCGCGCGCGCGTACTGAAGGCCCTCGGCGTGCGGCCGCGCGACCACGTCGGGCTGCTGCTCCACACCTGCCCGGAGTTCGTCGAGTACTTCTTTGCGATCGCGCTGTGCGGCGCCGTCGCCGTGCCGATCAACGCGCGATACCGCGCGCACGAGCTGAGCTACGTGATCGAGAACGGTGACCTCGTCACGATCGTCACGACGGGACGCGTCGCCGATCATGTCGATTTCGTCGGGCGGCTGACCGAAGCGCTGCCGGAGCTCGCCGGGCAGCGCGACCCTCTGAGCCTGACGATAGACGCCGCGCCGCGGTTGCGCAACCTGCTGCTGCTCAGCGCCGCGGAGCACCCGTCGTTCGTATCCGAGCGCCGGGCATGGGAGCTCGCGAAGCGTGTCCCGCTCGACGACGTGCATCGCAGCCGCCTGGGCGTACGGGTTCGTGACGTCGGTCTGATGCTGTACACCTCCGGGACGACCGCGAATCCCAAGGGCTGTCTCATTTCGCACGAGGCAATCGTGCGCAACAGCATCGCGCTCGGCCGCTACCGATATCGGCTGACCGGGCGCGACCGGTTCTGGTCGCCGCTGCCGATGTTCCACATCGCCGCGATCCTGCCCATGCTCGCCATCTTCGATGTCGGTGGCGCATATCTCACGATGACGCATTTCGAGGCCGGACCCGCGCTCGAGATGCTCGAGCGCGAGCGTGCGACAGCGACGTACCCGTCGTTCGTCACAATCATGTCCGACCTGATCTACCATCCGCGTTTCCGCAAGACGGATCTGCACCGCATCCGCCTGATGAACTCAAACTTCGCCGTGCAGCCACCCGGAATCAAGGAGGCGATGCTCGCCGCGATGCCGCAAGCCGTGCAGGTCGGCAGCTTCGGCATGACGGAAGCCGCGGGGACGGTCTGCACCGGGATGCTCACCGACACTCTGAAGTCGCGCGTCACCCGGCTCGGGCACCCGTTGCCCGGACTCGAGCTGCGCATCGTCGATCCGGAATCCGGTGCGGATACGCCAATCGGACAGCGCGGCGAAATCTACGTGCGCGGTTACAGCACCCTGGAGGGTTACTACAAGGACACGGAGAAGACCGCCGCCGCGCTTGATACGGACGGCTGGTATCACACCGGTGACATCGGTTCGCTGGATGCGCGGGGCACGATCATGTTTCACGGGCGCACCCGGGACATGCTCAAGGTCGGCGGCGAGAATGTCGCTGCGGCGGAGATCGAGGCCTGCCTGCAACGCCACCCGGCGGTACGGCTGGCGCAGGTCGTCGGTCTGCCCGATCGGCGTTATGTCGAGGTTCCTGCCGCATTCGTCGAGCTGAAGCCCGGCCAGACGGCCGACGAACCGGAACTGCTGGCGTTCTGCAGGCGTGAGATCGCGAGCTTCAAGGTGCCGCGCCACGTGCGCTTCGTCAGCGAATGGCCGATGTCGACGAGCAAGATCCAGAAGTTCAGGCTGCGGGAGCGATTGATCGACGAGCTGCGTCTGGCCTGACGCGGTGCGCGCACCGGTCGGCCAGGGCTGCCAAGGGAGTTCCATGACCTGTTTCATCGCGACGTTGCGGATCAAGAAGGGGCGGGAGGCCGAGTTCGAACGGCTGCAGCGCGAATTGTCGGAGCTCACCCACGCGCAGGAGCCCGACACACACGTGTACGACATCATCCGTCATCGCACCGACCGCGCGGTGTACGTCGTCTATGCGCGTTTCAAGGATGAGGCGGCATTTCAGCTGCACCAGTCGACGCCGTTTCATCAACGGCTGGTGCCGCCGATCATCGACTGTGTCGATGGCGAGATGGATCTGCAGTTCTATGACTGGATCGGCTAGGTCGCCGCTGCCTTCATCGAGGCGCTGATCTCCCGGGGCGAGGGGTTGCGCCGCAGGGTAAGACCGCCGTTCACCTGCAGCACCTGACCGGTCAGGAAACTCTCGTCGGTCGCGAGCCACAACGCCGCGTTGGCGATGTCCTCGGTCGTGCCGATCCGGCCCAGCGGGTATTCCTTGCGAAAGGCGTCTTCCAGTCCCGGTAGCCCGGTGTCGCGCTCGGTCATCGGTGTGACGGTCAGTCCCGGCGCGATCGAATTGACCTTCACGCCGCGCGCACCGAACTCGTTCGCGAAGCAGCGCACCAGCGCATCGGCGCCGGCCTTGGTGCCGATATAGGCGGCATGGTTGTAGAGCAGCGCATACACCGATGCCGAGGACATGGTGATGATCGAGCCACCACCGGTCTGCGCCATCAGGCCCGCGAAGACCTGCAGGAAGAAATACGGTCCCTTGAACTGCAGCGCGGTCAGGCGGTCGATCTGCTCCTCGGTGGTATCGAGGAGCTTCGCCATCAGGCCCCAACCTGTGCAATTGATCGCAACGTCCACTCGGCCACAGGCGTCGACAGCAGCTTTCGCCAGCGCTTCGACGTCGGCCTTGCGCGTGATGTCGCAGATCGCATGCCGGCCGCCGACTTCGGTTGCCAGCGCCTGCAACGGTGGGGCCTGGCGTCCGGCGACAACACAGCGCGCACCTTCGCGCGAAAATCGTCGCGCGATGGTCTGTCCCATATTGCCTTCACCGGCGGCGCCCAGGATGACCGCCACCTTGCCTTCGAGACGTCCCATCGGAACCTCCAGTCGATCGGCAGCGAAGCCGATCAGCGACCCAGGCGACGCACCGGATCGCGGCCGTCCCAGTCGTGGGACGCTTTCCGGACGTGCTCGTAAAAACGCTTTAGCTGGTCCACCGGTTCATAGATCTCGACCATGTGCCCGAGATCCCTGCTGGTGTCGATCATCGCGAACTCGACGCCCGTCGCTGTCCGGGCCTCGAGTGCCGCTTCATAACCGCGTCCGCGAAACGCAGCGACGGCGGCCTCGAGATCCGGTACGAAACTCGCGACATGATGCAGACCGGACTGAGTAGCGGAGTACAAGTCGCGCAGCGCAGATGGCTGGTCGCCATGCTGGGTTATGAATTCGACCATCAGCTCGCCCGCCTGCCCATAGGCCGAGCTGTGGTCGAACACGGCCGGTTGGCCACGATATACGCTGCGTTCGAGCGGGATGTGTTGCATCAGGAAGAACGGTCCCCATCCGAAAGCGGCGGCGTAGCGGCGGGCCGCTGCCTCCGGGTCCGGGACGTGATAGGCGAACTGCACGGGCACTAAGTCGGAATCGGCCATCGCCCAAATGCCTGGTGCAGCGACCCGGTCCGGCCGCCGGCTAGATCGGCAGCTCCGCGTCGAAGACGATCACCGCATCGCCGGTGACGCGCACGGCCGTCGCACGCCGGCCCGACGCAGTCACCTCGACGTCGACGCGCCCGGGGCGATCGACGAAACGACCCTGATGACCGACGAAACGGCTCAAGCGATCAGCGCCCGGCATGAGCAGGCCGTTATGCACGAGATAGACCCCAAGCATCCCGTGCGCGTTGCCACTCACGGGGTCCTCGGGCACATCGATCACCGGGCAGAACATCCGCGATTCCGTGGCCGCGACACCGTCCTCGTTCGGCTGCATGGCGAACACGAAGAAGCCGTCCGCGCCGACGTGCGGTGTCAGGTGCACGAGCTGGTCCATCTGTGGACGCAGCGATTCGAGGCACGCAGCCGACTGCAGCCCGATCAGCAGGCGCGACCCGCCCTTGACCATCACCTGCATCGGGCAGGAAGGATGCAGGCTCGAGGAGCTGATGCCGAGCGCGTCGAGCACCGGACCGCGTCGCTCCTCGGGCACGATCGGACCAAAGGTCGCCGGGCTCTGGATCATCGACACGCGAAGATCGGGCGCCTGGCCGGTGACCTCGACTTCGATGATCCCCGCTCCGGTCCGTTGGCGCAGCCGCTTTGTCGGCACACCGTTCACGAGCGCGCACACGTATTGCGCGGCGACGGTGGCGTGGCCGATGAAGGCGACTTCACGATGCGGCCCGAAGAAGCGCACCTCGAGATCGTAGTCGGCGGATTCGGACGGAATGACGAACGCGACTTCCGTGCCGTTTATCTCGCGGGCAATGCGATGCATGTCCTCGTCGGTGAGTTCGTCTGCATCGAGCACGACCACGGCCGGGTTGCCCGCGAATCGCTCGCGCGTAAACGCGTCGACGTGGAACAGGCGGCAGGAGCGTCTGGCCATGCGAGGGGATCCGGAGCGTGCGGGATGCGCATTAGTCCCCGACGCGCGGGTCTTCGTCAACAACCAGCCGTACTCATCACCCCACGCTGGATGTAAACTGCGCGCCGCCTAAGGGGTGGCCTGAATGGCCTGAGATACCGAATGCGGCTCCGCCGCTCATCGGTGAACCCGTTGAACCTGATCCGGTTAGCACCGGCGTAGGGAGCAGGTATGCGAGTCGCGGCCGTCTTCTTTTATTCCGCCATTACAGGTAGTTACGACTACTTTCTGTGGCGATTGTCACGTGCATTCCTGAGCGTCGTGTTGCTGCTTGGCCTCGGCTGGCCGCCTGCCTTCGCTGCGACACCCGACGGGCTCGAGGAGATCGTCGTCACGGCGTCGCTCAGACCGGAGCCCGCAAGCCGCATCCCGGTCAGTACCACCGTGCTCGACTCGGCTACCCTCCGCGCCGCGGGGCTGCAGCACTTCGCAGACGTACTCGGCCTCGTGCCGAACCTGAACTGGGCAGGCGGCACGTCGCGACCGCGTTTCTTCCAGCTGCGCGGCATCGGCGAGCTCGAGCAGTACCAGGGTGCGCCGAATCCGTCGGTGGCCTTCCTGATCGACGAGATCGATTTCAGCGGCGTGGGGATGCCGGCGACGCTGTTCGACGTCGATCAGATCGAGGTGCTGCGCGGGCCGCAGGGCACGCGTTACGGCGCCAACGCCCTGGCCGGCCTGATCAAGCTCAACACGCGTGATCCGGAACCGGTCTCGTCGCTGCAGGCGCAGGCGATGACCGGCGAGGACGGCCTGTGGAGCGCCGGCGTACAGGCGGGCGGTGCCCTGGAGTCCGTCGGGGACGGTTCAGCGTGGCGTCTCGTTGCGCAGCGCCTCGAATCGGATGGTTTCCGACGCAATACTTTTCTGAGGCGTGACGACACCAACGGTCGCAGCGAAACCACCCTGCGGGGCAAGCTCCGCCTCGGTCTCGACGACGGCTGGCAGATCGATCTCGCCGCGATGCAAGTTGATCTCGACAATGGTTACGACGTATTCACACCCGACAACTCGCTGATGACGCTGTCCGATCGTCCGGGGCGCGACGCGCAGCGATCATCCGGCGGATCGGCAGTCGTGAGCGGCGATCTCGGCCCGGCTCGGCTCGTGTCGACGAGCGCGGTAGCGGAGGCCGACATCGACTACAGCTACGACGGCGACTGGGGTAACGATCCGTACTGGGGCGAGTTCGCCCCGTATGACTACTACACGAGCTTCGAGCGGCAGCGGCGCACGCTGAGCGAAGACTTGCGTCTCATCAGCGGTGCGACCGCGGAGAACGATGGCTTCGGGTGGGTCGCGGGTCTCTATGCGCTGCGCATCGAGGAGGATGGGCTGCAGCGCGACGAGTTCGCGGGCCAGCCCCTGCGCGCGCCGCTTTCAAGCAACTACGACGCGACCAACGTTGCCGCCTACGGAGAAGCGGAGTGGCGGGTCGCGGCGTCGATGACGCTTTCGGCGGGGCTGCGGGCCGAGACGCGCTCCGCCGACTATGCAGACAGCGACGGCGCGGCCTTCGCACCCGACGACACGATGCTGGGTGGACATCTCTCGCTCCGCGGCGAGCCCGGCGGGACGTCGAGCTGGTACGTCACCGCCAGCCGCGGCTACAAGGCCGGCGGCTTCAACATCGGACAGCTCGTGCCGGAGCACCGACGGACTTTCGCACCCGAGTACCTGTGGAACCTCGAAGCAGGACTGCGCTTCTCTGCGCCGGTTGCAGCGCTCGAGGGTGAGCTCGCGGTCTTCCACATGTGGCGTGACGATCAGCAGGTCTCGACGTCATTCCAGGTCGATCCCGGTGATCCGCTCTCGTACATCTTCCTCACTGACAACGCGGCCAGCGGGCGCAATTACGGTCTGGAGGCCGAACTAACCTGGCGACCGGTCGATTCGCTGCGGCTCGCGGGCACCCTCGGATTGCTGCACACCGAATATATCGACTACCGGTACAGAGACAGCGACCTCGATGGACGCGACCAGGCGCACGCGCCGGAGTGGCAGTATTCCCTCAGCGCCGAGTGGCTGGGGCCGCGTGGATTCAGCGCACGCGCGGACGTGGCGGGCACTGCGGCCTTCTACTTCGACGCGAGCCACGACCAGCGCTCCGAGCCCCGCACGCTCGTCAATCTCAAGGCCGGCTGGTCTGGTCGCAGCTGGGCGGCCTGGGTGTGGGGTCGGAACGTGTTCGACGAGAACTATGCCGTGCGCGGTTTCTATTTCGGCCTCGAGCCGCCGGCGTTCGCGGACAAGCTCTACGTGCAGCGTGGCGATCCGCGTCAGTTCGGCGTGACGGTCGAATGGCGGATCCGCTGACCGCCGCAATCCCGATCCAACCCACTGGAGCAGCCATGCGTATCGCCGTCGAGATCAGTCTTTATCCGCTCAATGCCGAGTACATCCCACCGATCAAGGACTTCATCGACCGGCTGGCCGCGCGACCAGGGCTCGCGGTGCTGACCAACGCCATGAGCACGCAGATCGCGGGCGAGCATTCGCTGGTGTTTGCCGCGCTTGCCGACGAGACGGCGAGGACCTTCGCGGCGCCCGGGCGCGCCGTGTTTGTCATGAAGGTCCTGGGTGGCGAGACCGAGGCGGCGCACTGACCGTGAGCGTGCGGCAGTTGCTCGATGCCGCGGCGGCGGTTTCTCCCGCCGAATGGACCGGCGTCGGGCTGGCACTCGCCTACCTGGTGCTCGCGGTGCGCCAGCACATCGCCTGCTGGTTATTCGCCGCGTTGAGCTCGGCCGTTTTCCTCTGGCTCTTCGCTCGCGCGGATCTCCTCATGCAGTCGGCCCTGCAGGTCTTCTACATCGCGATGGCCGCGTATGGCTGGTATTCGTGGCGCGGCGGACTCTCGGCGGCCCAGGCGTCGCGACTTGTGGTGCGCTGGCCGCTGATGTATCACGCTGGCGGCATCGCCGCTATTGCGCTGCTTTCGACCGTGAGCGGTTGGTTATCGCCTTCGGATGGCTCCGTCGCCGTTCGCTACGTCGATGCGCTGGTTGCCTGCGGCAGCGTGTTTGCGACCTGGCTCGTCGCGCGCAAGGTGCTGGAGAACTGGCTGTACTGGATCGTGCTCGATTCTCTGGCCGCCGGACTCTACTGGTCGCAGGGTCTCATCGCGACCGCGCTGCTCTTTGTCCTGTACGCAGCGATCGCCGTCCAGGGATACCGGAGCTGGCGCTCGAGCATCGCGGCGCCGCAGCCGCGCGCGGCCGCCGCCTGATCCATGGCCGCCAAAGCTGACGAAGTACGGGTGCGCGCCTTGCTGCGCGCGCATCCGGACGGTCGCGAGATCGCGACCGCGCCGTTCTGGCCGATCGAGGGCGGCGCGCTCAACCGCTCCTGGCGGGCGGAGACGGCGCTGGGCCCGGTGTTCGTGCGGCTCGCGCACGGCGAGGCACGACGCCTGGGCGCCGACTGGGAGAGTGAGGCGGCGCTGCTCGCCATCGCGAGTCACGCCAGCCTCGCGCCCGCGACAGTGCTCACCGTGCCCGCGGCCGGGTTGCTCGTGAGCGAGTTCGTGCCGGGTCGCATCCTGACCAGGGACGAGGCGCAGAGCCCGGCGCGGGTCGCCGCGATCGGCCGCTTGCTTCGCGAGGTCCACCACCTCGCGCCGTCACCGGGGATCCGGCGACTCAACTTTGCGACACAGGCCCGCATCCTCGAATCACAGCTCGATGCAGCGACCCGTGCGGCGTTCGCGACGCAGGCAGCCGCGGTGTTCGCGCGGCTCGAGGCGGGGCAGGGAGCGCCGGTGCCCTGTCACAACGACGTGCATGCTCAGAACATTCTCAAGGACGACCGGCGTCTGCTACTCGTTGACTGGGAGTACGGCGGACTGGGCGATCCCGTGTACGACCTTGCCGGCTGCATGATCCACCTTGAACTCGACGCCGAGCAGCGCGAGGTGCTGCTCGATGCGTACGGCGTTCAGTCGCCGGGCGCGCGCCTGCGGGATGCGTGCTGGGCTTACGACTACGTGCAGTGGCTGTGGTACCGCGTCGCTGCGGAGCCGCCAGCCAAGCCCGGTGCAGGCGCCCTGTCCGAGGCCGCATCGGCCATCGCGCGGCGCCTCGAGCGATCATAAGGTGCCGCCTGAAGTACTTCGCCGAGCACTCTTACCGCAAGCCTTGCCGACCCGGCTCGACGATCCTCATGACACAGCGGAGGCCGCACTAGCGGCGCGCGCCGAACACCAGCATGACGTTGCCCGGCATGTGGAAATAGATCCCGTAGCCGGACATCGCGATCAGTCGCCCGTCGGCGACGACCGGTCCGGCGCCCCCGCCGAAGGACCCGCCGCGCGCCGTCTCGCCAGATACCGTCGGCCAGTCGCGCGCCGTATCGACCTGCCACAACACGCGGCCCGTAGCCGCGTCGTAGGCGCGCAGACGTCCGTCCATGTGTCCGGCGATCACGGCGCCGGGAATGGCCGTGACCGCCTGCGAGATGCCGGGCTCGCAGAACTCGCGCCCTGCGCACAGATTGTCGGGCGGCGTGGACCACAGGATCCGGCCGGTCGCGACGTCGAGCGCATGCATGCCGGCCATGGACGATCGATCGTGCGTCTTGCCGTCGTGGCCGTCGAGCATGTCGGTGATCGGGGCGTAGAGGCGCGTGCCGTCGGTTGCCATGCCGAAGTGCACGCCGCCCTGTATTCCGCCGCGACCGACGCTCGATGCCCAGATCTCGCGCCCGCTGCTCTGCGGATCGAGGGCGAAGACCCGGCCCGACTTCTGCCCAGAGAGCAGCAGGTCCCCGCCTGGCCGCGGCAGCAGGATCACGGCCGCGGCGAAGTCTGCGTCGGGTCCGTCTTCCTTCGGGCAGTTCGGGTGATCCGGAAACATGCAGGCCGCATTCCATGCATCGCCCGACGTCTTCTGAGCCTGCCAGAGGCGCGCACCGTCGCGGAGGCGAAAGGCGTGGATGGCGTCGCTGTTGCCGTCCGCGGGCGATGAATAGTTCTCGCCGGTCCCGACATAGAGGACGCCGCGGGCGGCATCCACCGTCGGCGTGTTCCAGACCGGCGCGCCCGAAGGGCCCAGCACGCGGGTTCCAGCCCGCGTGCGGCCGCTCTCGCGCGGTGGCGCCGGGACGGTGTAGGCCTTCCAGCGCTGCACGCCCGTCACGGCATCGAGTGCCTGTACCGAGCCACGGAAGGTACAGCACTCGTAGGCCGCGTCGGCCGCCGAAGTCACCTCGAGCGAGGAGACGGCGACATACAGCGTCCCGTCGTGCCAGGCCGGCGACGCGGTGATCGTCGCATTGGGATGATCGTCCGCCTTGTGCTGCCAGACGAGCTCGCCCGTGTACGCATCGACCGCGTAGACCCAGGCGATCAGGTCGCCGAAGTAGACGCGAGGCGTGCCGTTCCGCGCGCGGGCGGAGGCGAGGGTCTCCTGCACGATCGAGGTGCGCACTTCCGCACGGGCACGGTACGTCCAGCGGACGCACCCGGTGTCGAGGTCGAGCGCGTACACGGTTCCGTCCTGGCTGCCGACGTAGACGGCGCCGTAAGCCACCGAGGGTTGCGAGCGCGCGCGCAAGGCGCCGGGAAACGCGAGCGCCCACTTGAGTTCGAGCCGGGGCAGGTCTGAGGCGGTGAGGCCGGCAGCCTCGCCCGAGATGAAGCGGGTGTTGCCGGGCGCAAGTCCCCAGCTTCCAGTGGCGGATTCCCGCCGCGTGTCGAAGTACGCGGCCTCTCCCGTGCAACGTGGAGCTTGCGCGTGCGTCCCGACGTCGCCCCCGAGGTAGCTCGCCACCAGGCGGCGCTCGTCGGCGGTCAGGCTCACGGCCTGCGGTCGCATCACGCCTTGATTCATCGCGGCCTCGATGGCGTCCGGGGACATCATCTGCAGGAACATCTTGTGTGGCGCCTTGGGCACCTGCCCCAGATGACAGCTCGCGCAGTGGCGCTGGAAGAGCGGCTCGCCGGTGTGTGGCGTGCTGGGTTTGTTCGAAAATGTCGGATCGTCGACCGGCGAGACTTTCGGAACCGAAGAGGTCTCCGCGGCCTGCACCGCGAGCACCGGCAGCACCGCCAGCGCGAAGACCGACAGCACCACGATTCGATTCATGCGCCTTCTCCCGATTGCATCAGTCCGGTCTGCCGCTCTATCGACGGTGTCGCCAGGCTCAAAGCCGATCCGGGTGCGTGAGCAGCTCGCGCAGCGAGGTGAGGAACGCGGCGCCGACGGCGCCGTCCACGACCCGGTGGTCGCAGGAGAGCGTGAGGTCCATCAGCTCGCCGATCGCAGGGCCTCCTTCGCGCGGCACTACCGCCGTGCGCACGGCACCGACGGCGAGTATCGCTACCTGGGGTGGGTTGATCACCGCGTCGAAGCGCTCGACGCCGTGCATCCCGAGATTCGAAACGGTGAAGGTCCCGCCCGAGATCTCCCCGCGGGTCAGACGGCCGGTGCGCGCCTTCTCCGTCAATGCGGCGGCGAGCGCCGCGATCTCCGGGGCTCGCTTCGTATTCGCGGCTCGGAGCACCGGCGTGATCAGGCCTGCCTCCGTCGCGACCGCGACGCAGATATCGGCATCCTGGTAGCGCACGATCTGCTCGCCGTCGAACCGGGCGTTGAGCGCGCGATGCTGGACCAGCGCAAGCGCGCAAGCGCGCACGATCAGATCGTTGAGCGAAACCGGCTCGCCACGTGAACGCAGCGCCTCGCGATACGCGACGAGCGGCGCGGCATCGACCGTGATGCCAAGGCGGAAGTGGGGGATCTGCTGCTTGGACTCGAGCAGCCGCCGTGCGATGGTGGCGCGAGTGGCGGAGATGCGCTCGCTCGTCGACGGGTTCGCGGCGTCCGCGGACGGTACCGCTGAAGCGGCCGAGGCGCGACGTGCTGCTGCCCAGGCCTCGACGTCCTGCTTCGAGACGCGGCCATTCCTGCCGGTACCCGTCACCTGCGCCAGATCGACGTCGAGCTCGAGCGCAAGGCGGCGCGCGATCGGGCTCACGCGAGCTTCTGACTCGGCGTCCGCGCCTGGCGGCGCCGCAGACGTGGCCTGCGTTACCGCAGGTGCCGTGGATGTCGGAGCGCGCGGCTCGAACGACGCATCCGGCGCGACGAACGAACCGATGAAGCGATCCACCTCGGATTCGGGCACCTCCGCGTCGGCGAACACACCGATCAGCGCCCCCACCGCGCGCACTTCGCCCGGCGCACCGAGGATCCGTCGCAGCACACCGGAGACCGGTGCCTCCACCGAGTTCACGATCTTGTCGGTCTCGACCTCGAGCAGCGCGTCGCCCTTGTGGACGGGCTGTCCGGGCGCGAAGTGCCAGGCCGTCACGGTCCCTTCCTGCATCTCGATGCCCCACTTCGGCATCGTGATCGGATGGATGGCTCCGGTCACTTCATCACCGCGCGGATGGCTGCCTCGATCCGCGCCGGGCTCGGCACATAGGCGCGCTCGAGCTCGCGCGCGAACGGGACTGGCGAGTGCGGCGCGGTGACCTGCACCACGGGCGCCTTGAGTGAATGAAAGCCCTTCGAGGCCGCGAGCGCCGCGATGTCGGCGGCGACACTGCAGCGCGGGTTCGACTCGTCGACGACCACCAGCCGGCCGCTGCCCTCGAGGCTTTCGAGGATCGTTTCCTCGTCGAGCGGCGAGGTCGTCCGCGGGTCGATCAGATCGCAGCGGATTCCATCGGCGGCGACCGCGTCGACTGCCTTCTCAGCGAACACGACCATGCGGCCGATCGCCACCACCGTCACGTCCGAGCCCTCGCGGAGCAGGTTCGCCTCGCCGAAGGGGATCGTGTATGCCTCATCGGGCACCTCGCCCTTGCGCGGGTACAGTGCCTTGTGCTCGAAGAACATCACCGGGTCGTCGTCGCGGATCGCCTGGATCAGGAGACCCTTCGCATCGCGCGCGTTGGACGGGACGACGACCTTGAGCCCCGGCACCGCCGTGAGGAACGGGTAGATCGTCTGCGAATGCTGCGCACCCATGTTCATTCCCGCACCCATCGCCAGGCGGACGACCGCGGGGCAGCGCATGCTGCCGCCGAACATGTAACGGAACTTCGCCATCTGGTTGAAGATCTGGTCCATGCTGACGCCGACGAAGTCGGCGAACATCAGCTCCGCGACCGGCCGGAGCCCTGCGAGCGCGGCGCCGCCTGCGGCACCGATGATCGCGGACTCGGAGATCGGTGTGTCGATGACACGGTCCTCGCCGAACTTCGGCAGCAGCCCCTTGGTGACGCCGAAGATCCCGCCCGAGGCCTCGCGCTCGCCCGAGGTACCGCCTGCGCCACCCGACACGTCTTCGCCGAGCACGATCACCGTCGGGTCGCGAGCCATCTCGAGATGCAGGGCTTCGTTCAGGGCGTCGCGGAACGACTTCTGCGGCATCTCAGTAGCTCACGTAGACGTCGGTCGCGACGTCCGACTCATGGGGCGGGGCTGCGCTCTTCGCAGCTGCGACGGCTGCGCCGATCGTCGCGAGCACCTCGGCGTCGATCGCATCGAGCGCCGCCGGCGCGACGCCGCCCTCCGCCGCGACGCGCTCGCGGAATTTCTTCAGGCAGTCGAGCGACTCCCGCTGCCTTTTCACTTCATCTTTCGCGCGGTAGAGCTGTGGGTCACCCTCGAAATGCCCGTAGAAGCGCGTGATGGTCGCCTCGAGCGTGGCGGGGCCCTCGCCGCGCCGCGCCCGCTCGATCAGCTCGCCGGCGGCCTCGTATACCGAGAAGAAGTCCGAGCCATCGCATTTCACGGCCGGCATGCCGAAGCCGCGGGCACGGCCGGCGATGTCCCGCGACCCAACGGCATATGCGGCGCCCGTGTGTTCGCTGTAACCGTTGTCCTCGAAGACGAAGATTGCGGGCACCTTCAGGACGACGGCCATGTTCATGGCTTCGAACACCGTCCCCTGGTTCGAGCTGCCGTCGCCGCCAAACGCCACACTGACCCGCCCGTCCCCGCGATTCCGGCAGGCGATGGCTGCACCCACGGCGATTGGCGGTCCGCCGCCGACGATCGCGTTCGCGCCGAGCATCCCACGCGCCGCATCGGCGATGTGCATCGAGCCGCCCTTGCCGTGGCAGAGCCCGTCCCGGCGCCCGTAGATCTCGAGCATCATGCCGGTCACGTCGCAGCCCTTGGCGATGCAGTGACCGTGTCCGCGATGCGTGCTCACCATGTAGTCGCGATCGTCGAGATGTGCGCAGACGCCGACGGCAACCGCCTCCTGCCCGGCATAGAGGTGGGTAAATCCGGGAATCTCACCCGTCGCGATCTCGACGTGCAGGCGCTCCTCGAACTCGCGGATGGTCTTCATCCGCCGGTAGGCGTCGATCAGTGGCTCGGAATCCAGCCGCGTGGGCATCCGTTCACCATTCACCGAGGTTCATACCGCATCCGGCGGCCGGCCACCGGGACCATAGATGTAGTCGTCGAGCACCTTGTGGAAATGCCGGATCCGCAGTTCCTGCGACCCGAGCCACAAACCCGCGTACGCGGCGGAGTGCATCCCGCGCTGCACGCCCGGCAGGTTGGCGGAATCCTGGTCGAGCACCTGCCCGATGGATTTGTCTCCGTGGCGGAAGTAGCGGTGCTGCGGACGCTCCGGCCGCTCGCGGCCGTCGGGCACGAGCTCGAAGGTCCAGATGTCGAAGTACATGCGGTCCGGATTCTCGGGATGCGGGCGCTGACGGAACAGCATCAGGTCGTCGGCGTGCACGTTGATCGTGACGTTCGGGAAGATCAGGTAGTGGTAGTCATCGGTGAGCTGGTCGTCGTTGAGCCGCGAATAATCCTTACCCTGGCCGGGACCGTGCTCCCGTTTCCACTTCTGCACATCACGCCGGATGTTCTCGAGCGGCGCATCGTAGTCGGCTGGGTCCATGCCCGCGGCCTTCATGATCACCTTGATCGGATCGGGTATCGATGGCGGCTTCCGGACCCGCGGGCTCCAGGTCGCGAACGGGATCAGGTAGCGGTTGTGCCGCTCGTAGCAGTCGATCTGGATGTCGAGGTCGTGCAGATACCACATGAGCTGCGGATGTATGCCCTGCACGTGGTAGCTCTCGTTGAACGCGTCGACCGAGGTCTTCCAGTTGCAGTCCCACTCGATGGTGATGTCGCGCGTCAGCGCCATCTTGTGGAAGTTGTAAGGATCGAGGTGGGCCGGAATCGGATCGAGGTATTCGCGCAGTGGGATCGGCTGCGGGTTCAGGCTGAACCAGACCAATCCCCCCCACGTATCGCAGGGGATCTCGGCCAGGCCGCGGCAGGGCGGGGCGCCCTGCGGGAACGTGTCGAGGTCGGGGATGCGCACGAACGCACCGTCGAGTCCGTACTCCCAGTGGTGATACTGGCAGCGGAAGGTATCGGTGCTGCCTTGACCCGCCGGCCGCAGGCGGTTGCCGCGATGCATGCACACGTTGTAGAAGGCACGAACGTTGCGATCCGCCTGGCGCACGAGCAGCACCGCCTCGCGACCGACCTCGGTGCAGACGTAATCGCCTGGTTCCGCGAGGTCCGCCTCGAAGGCGCCGAGCAGCCAGACATGCGTCCACATGCGCTCCCATTCGAGGCGCATGAATTCCTCGGAGATATAGCGTTCCTTGCGGATGATCGCGTGGCCGAGATCCGGATCCGGTGCCTTCGCGGTCGGTGTCTCGGGGCTGCGCTCGGGCGCAACGCGCGCGACCTGGCGGAAACCCGGCGCGCGCGAGGTTTCAAGCAGCGCGTCGTGTTTCGGGTCTTCCTTCATCGAGTCTGCCCGTCCTCAGTCTAGCCGCGCGGCCCAGCGGATCGCGCGGCGCAGCAGCTCGTGAAAGACCGGGAGCTTCCAGCTGCCGCGCTCGACCTGAGGATACTCCTGCATCAGCGGCCGCATGTCGTAGCGCCCTCGCGCATGACCCAGCGTCAGGTACAACACGGCGCCGTCCGCATGCTGCTTCAGATACATGACCGGACGCGGCTCGTCGCTACGCCAGTCGGACTCGGTGAAACCCGGTGTCTCCCCGGACCAGCGTGCATGCAACAGGGTCTCGATCGGCGGGTGAAGCTCCGAAAGGTACAGCTCGTCGTCGGCATCGAAGGAACCGATTCCCGTGACGAGCGGATGCTTGGGCTGGGTCACCTCGACGCGATACGGCGCGATCGGCGGATGCGCGATGAACTGGCTGCCGACGGTCTCCATGTGCAAACACGCTTCGCGCGGCGCTTCCCAGCCGCGGCCCTTCGCGTAGCGCAGCAGCGAGTTGGTGCCGTGCAGCGCGAGCCACCGGTGGCCGGACTCCACGTAGGCGCGCAACCGGGCGCTCGCCGTATCGTCCGGTACGACGTCGACCGTATAGGTAACGAGGAAGGAGCTGGCCTCGATGGCCGCGATGTCCCGGTAATCCGCTGCGATTCGCGTGCGGATCCGCTCCTGCTCGCCGAGCAGGGCGAGCAGTTGCAACCGGGCGTAGTCGATGTCGTGGTAGCGACCGCCGCAGACCAGGTACGCATCGATCGCGGTCGCGGACATCGGGCCCGAGCTCAGAACCGGACGCCCTTGGTGAAGCCATTGTCTGCGACGACGTTGGCGCCGGTTATGAGGCTCGCGGCCGGGCTCGCGAGGAACGCCACTACACGTGCAACCTCTTCCGGGGTGCCCATGCGACCCGCAGGAATGGCCCGCAACGTCGATTCGTAGAACTTCGGATTGGTGCCCTTGATCATCTCCCAGGCACCCCCCTCGAAGTAGATGGGACCCGGCGACACGGCATTTACGCGCACATTCTGCCGGCCGACGAACTGCGACAATTGTTTCGCGTAGGTGATGAGCGCCGCCTTCATGGCGTTGTATCCCATGGGCGCGGCGAACGTCTCGATCGCATTGGTGGAACTGATGATGACGACCGACCCCTGCCCGGACTTCTTGAGGTGGTCCATCAGCGCTTCGCAGCCGCGCACCGTATGCAGCACGTCGATCTCGAAGTTGCGCCACCAGTTCTTCTCGCTGTCCATGCCGGCGCCGCCACTCACGCAGGGTACGAAGATGTCGCACCCGCCGAGCGCGGTGGCGGTACGTCCAAGCCAGCCGGCGTAAGCCTCGGCATCGCGGACATTGAGGGCTTCTCCGACGGCCGTTACCCCGCGAGACGAAAGAGCACGGAGCGCCTCCTGCACCTCGTCCTCGGTTCGCGCGCACAGACCGACGTCGACCCCTTCGCTGGCCAGGAGATCGACGATGGCGCGCCCGATCCCCTTGGTGGCGCCGGTGACGATCGCCTTTCTTCCCTTAAGACCAAGGTCCATCGCTGCCCTCCGGGGCGGGTCCGCTGCTCTGAACCGCAATTATAGGCAGCGGGATGTCGAGATTAAACAGTCATGACTGTTTTTTTACCAGCGCTCTTACGGCATGATCCGGGCAGGAAACCAGCGGCGCGTGCCCCAAGGGCGGATGCATTGCGGATGTTGCGCTGCAATAATGCACGTTTCGCGTGGGGACCTGCAGCGTATGCCGAAAATCGTCGTCACCGACCGGGATGGCAACCAGCACGAAGTGGAAGGTCGTGCCGGGCTCAAGGTCATGGAAACGCTGCGTGAGCTCGACTACGGTGTACTCGCGATCTGCGGCGGGCTTTGCTCGTGCGCGACCTGCCACGTTCTGGTCTCGCCAGACTGGATCGAGAAACTGCCAGAGCAGCAGGGCGATGAGAAAGAGTTGCTCGTGGAACTGTCGCACTACGACGCAGGGCGCTCCCGGCTGAGTTGTCAGCTCGAATTCACCGAGCAGCTCGACGGACTCGAGGTCACCATCGCGCCCGACGAGTAGCGCTCGCTCATTGAACGTACAGCGCGTTGTCGACAAGGATCTCCGCGCCGTTGATGTATCGTGACTCGTCCGACGCCAGAAAGACGACCACGTTCGCGACGTCGGAGGGTTGTCCGAGCCCCGTGGGGCTTTGCTCCCACATCGACATTTCCATCCCGAGCTCGCGCGTTGCATCGCGCACCATCTGCGTTTCGATGGCACCAGGGTGAATGGAATTGCAGCGAATCCGGTACTTGTTCGTCTGGCAGTGAACCGCGACCGACTTGGTCATTGCCCGCACGGCTCCCTTCGCGGCGCTGTAGGCGAAGTACACCGGGTAGCCCAGGTGCGACGCCATCGAAGACATGTTGATGATCGAGCCACCGCCGCTGGCGCGGATCGCCGGGATGCTGCTGCGACATCCGAGAAAGACGCCTTCGGACATGACCTGGTTCTGGAACCGGAACTGTTCGAGCGTGCAGGTTTCCGGTGTGGCGATGACGACCACGCCCGCGTTATTGACCAGCACGTGCAGACCGCCGAAGTGCGCAACGCACTCGGCGACGACCTGCGTCCAGCGCGCCTCGTCGCGTACGTCCTGCGCCAGGAACAGCGCGGAACCCGCCCGCGCCGCGTTCAGCTTCGCGGCGAGCTCGCGCCCGGCCGTCTCGTTAATATCGGTCGCCACAACCCTGGCACCTTCGTGTACCAGTGCCTCGGCATCCGCGCGGCCGAGGCCGGTGGCCGCACCCGTAACGATCGCGATCTTTCCATCCAGACGTCCCATGGCTAGGCTCCCGTATCTCGAGTGCGCGGGGCGGCGACGTTAGCAGTCAGCGATGTCTGTTTCAATCAGCTTTGACTTTTTCCTGGCGGCGCCACATCCTTGGTCGCAGCCGCGGAGACGACAATAAAAAGCATGCCACAGAGAAATCAGGCTGCCCCGGGGGAGACCGAGCCGTCCGGATGGCAGGCGCAGAAGAGCGCATCGACGCGGCTGCAGATTGTCGAGGCTGCATTACGGTGCTTCGTCGAGCTCGGCTACTCGGGGACGACGACCACCGTCATCGCCAACAAGGCCGGGCTGTCGCGAGGGGCGATGCTGCATCACTTCCCCTCCAAGATCGACATCGTGCGGGCCGCCGTGGAGCACCTGCATGCCAAGCGGCTCAAGGCCTTCCGCAAGTCCATCGATCGTCTGCCAGGGGACGACAGCCGCCCGCGCCGCGCGCTCGAGGCCTACTGGGAACACGTCAAGCATCCGATGTATGTGGCATTTCTCGAGCTCTGGGTCGCAGCGCGGACCGACCCCGAGCTGGCCGCGATTCTCGCGCCGGCGCAGGATTCATTCGAGCGGGAGTGGTACAGCACGGCGGTCGACCTGTTTCCTGAGTGGAAGGAAAGCGGTGAGAATTTCGATGTGGCACTCGATCTCGTGCACTACGTGATGGACGGAATGGCCGTCAGTTTTCTCACGCACGAGCACGGTGACCAGGAGAAGCGGCTCCTCAACTATCTCGAGGGGCAGCTGCGCGCGCTCGCGCGGCCGAAGGCGAGCCAGAAGGCCTGAGTCGGCGCGGAACTCGTCCCGCTGGGACGATCGAACCGAGGAGATTGGCATGCAGACGATCGTTGCGGTCGACATTCGCGACCGCGTTGCCACACTGACGCTGAATCGCCCGGACGCTAGCAACGCGCTGACGCTCGAACTCGCGCGCGAGCTGCTGTCAGCCGCGCTGCGTTGCGAAGCCGATCCGGAGATCCGCGCCGTCGTGCTGACGGGCGCGGGCAAGCACTTCTGCTTCGGCGGGGACCTGCGCGCCATGCGCGAGCGCGGTGACGGCGCCCCCGCTTACCTCAACGAGCTGACCACACACCTGCATGCCGCGATCAGCGCCTTTACGCGCATGCGCGCGCCGGTCATCGCCGCGGTCAACGGCACGGCAGCGGGCGCCGGCGTGGGGCTCGTGTGCGCGGCGGACCTGGCGGTCTGCGCGCGCGCCAGCCGGTTCTCGCTGGCCTACACGGGTGTGGGGCTCGCCCCCGACGGCAGCGTCTCGTTCCTGCTGCCGCGGATCGTCGGCCGGCGGCGGGCGATGGAGCTCCTGCTCTTGAACCGCGTGCTGAGCGCCGAGGAGGCACTCGCCTGGGGGCTCGTCAACCAGGTCGTGGATGATTCGGACCTGGCCGCGCAGACGCAGGCCCTCGCGACGAAGCTCGCCGCCGGGCCGACCGAGTCTTTCGGTGCGACCAAGCGTTTGCTGGATGCGTCCTCGCCCGGTCTCGAGTCGCAGATGGCGCTCGAAGGCCGGACGATCGCCGCGATGTCCTCGCATCCGCACGGCCGCGAAGGAATCGCGGCCTTTATGGAGAAGCGCCAGGCGAAATATCCGTGAGATTCGCAGGCCGCGCAGGGGAACCGACATGACCGACGCACTCATCTTCGACCATGTGCGAACGCCCCGCGGTCGCGGCCGTCCCGACGGCTCGCTGCACCGTATTACCCCGATCGAGCTCGCGGCGCAGTCGCTGCGCGCGATCCGTGATCGCAATGGACTCGACACCCGCGTCGTCGACGACGTCGTGCTCGGCTGCGTAACCCCGATCGGGGAGCAGGGCGCGGACATCGCGCGCGTAGCGGCGCTCGTCGCCGAGTTCGATGAGACGGTCCC
>Ga0207675_100001157_pt1 | contig 26215 bp, 15 predicted proteins | sample KBSSwiS42_FD_184305 | JGI IMG/M metagenome (GOLD analysis project Ga0207675, IMG submission 184305) | Switchgrass rhizosphere microbial communities from Kellogg Biological Station, Michigan, USA - KBS Switchgrass S4-2 (SPAdes) (version 2) | ecosystem: Host-associated > Plants > Roots >...
ACTTGCAAGGTTTCCTATAAAAATATCCTGGTCGCCGTCATTGTCAATATCAGCAACTGAAACACAGGATTTATTTTCATATACAACCGACATTGCATTATGTTCTTTTGTAAAATGTCCTGTACCATCATTAAGATATAATCTATCTAATAATGCAAGTTCATTAGCCGGAATTTCATTACCACCAGTGACAACGAACAAGTCAGGAAAACTATCTCCGTTCGCATCAAAGAAAACTGCATCGACATCTTCGCTTATCGCAAACATGTTAAATAAAGCTGTATCGCTTTCTTTAAATGTACCATCCTTTTGTTGTATCATCATAGCGCCGGGTTGAAACTTGGCACCACATGCATAAAAATCATCAAGCCCATCTTTATTTACATCCGCAACAGCTATTTTCGGACCTCTTGTTGATATGCCATGCGGAATAAGATATTGAGAATTGTAATCAAGAAAATCATTTTCCTTATGTGACCAGTTACAGTTTACTTCTGCAGAAATATCTTTCATCAACTCTTCTTTGCGAGGGAAGAACTGGTCATAAACAAAATCAAGTTGTGCTTCTGATCTGTTAGCGACAAGATTTTTATTGATAACAGGATTCTTTATCAACTGATATTTTTGATTCGGCCATACCAATAAAACGCTATCTACATGATTTAGAGTGTCGAGTCCAAAATGCAATTGATAAGTTGATGAAGACATGAAACCTCTTACCGGCATCAATTCCTGGTATTGCACCCGCAAGCTATCAGGTTTTGAATTAGCATACACATAGGCTTTGCAACCTACACCCATTGTATTAAGACTATCTCCCTTAAATGAGATCGAAATAAAATTTTTCTTAGGAGTATTGTTCTGTAATATAAGTGCAGGCGCATTTAGGCAATTCATCACAAGATCAAGATCACCATCATTATCAAGATCCGCATATGAAGCACCATTGGAACAACCTTTCAGTTTTTGTGTGCCCCAGCTGTCACTAACATCTTTGAATGATAAACTTCCATCGCCTTTGAAAAGAAAAGGATGAGTGCTTCCATCAGGCATTGCTGCAATTGTTTCATCATCGTATTTATCTGTAGCATCCAATCCCTGCGACTTTCTTATATCTGCAAAACGAATAAAATCGAGATCGACGGGCCTTTTTTCGATACCACTGGAAATAAGCAAGTCCTTGTTACCATCATTATCGAGATCTGCAAACAATGGCGCCCAGCTCCAGTCTGTTGCCGATACTCCGCTTTGCAATGCAGTTTCACTAAAACTTACACCATTACCATTATTGCGTTGAAGACAATTTCTGGAATATTGATTTTGATAACCTCTTAATTCCAGTTTTACTTTATATATATCGGGGTTTTCATCACTACCATAAGTTTTCAAAGTTTTTTCATCAGGCGGAAGCATATCTACAGTTACCAGGTCAAGTTGCCCGTCATTATTATAATCAGCCACATCGTTGCCCATGCTAAAGCGGCTATAATGCCTGAAATGTTGTGCGCCGCTTTCGGTAAATGTTCCATTGCCATTATTTATGTAGTAGTAATCGTTTTCATGAAAATCATTTCCAACATATATATCATCCCATCCATCATTATTTATATCAGCAATAGCAAGACCCAAACCATAACCAAGGCTGCTTTGATAAATGCCAGCTTGTGCTGAAACATCAGTAAATTTTTTAGCAGGAGTGTTCAGATCATTTCTGTATAACCTGTCTCCGGAAGATGAATCAAACTCTCTGCGTTTAGTCGTATCGACAATATTTTGATGCGGATGATGTGATTGGTTAAGAATATAACAATCGAGGTCGCCATCATGATCATAATCGAAAAATGCAGTTTGTGTGGTATAACAAGAAGTATTCAATCCATATTCTGTACTTCTTTCTGTAAACGTGTTATCCTTATTATTAATGAATAATTCATTGTGCCCAGTCAATCCATATTTTCCACTTACAGTAGAAACATAGATATCAAGATAACCATCACTGTTTACATCCGCCATTGTTACACCAGTACACCAATCAGCAGTGCCTGCTACTTTTGCTTTCTCAGTAATGTCTTCAAATTGAAAATTTCCTTTATTAAGATATAGTTTGTTGTGTCCTTTACTGTTCGCTGCAAAATAAATATCCTCAAGTCCATCATTATTTATATCACCAACTCCAACACCGCCACCATTGTAGTAATACAAATAGTAAAGGATATTGAGCATCGGTTTTTTTTCCAGTGTATTACTGAAGTTGATACCTGTTTTTGATGAAGAAAGACTGGTAAATAAAGAATTTTTTGATTTGCAGCCGGTATAAAAAAATGATATGCCTGCAATGGATACAATAAATATTGGAAGAATGAATCTCTTCAAAAACATTGTGTGCTTGTTTACCGGCTACCGATTAAAAAGGGCTGAAATAAATCCAGCCCTTACTGCTTGCTTATGTAGCCTTAATGAAAAAAGAACTTATAACTTACTATTATAAAGAGCTAATATCTCAGATGCAGATAAAGCCTTTCCATATAATCGGAATTGATCCATCTTTCCTGTAAAACCACTGATCCATGAATCAGTAGGTCCGCTGATATTGGCATGTTTGTTCCATCCACCCACTACTAAACTGGTTGAGGTCTTTAGATTTAGTTTACCAAGTCCAGCGAAATTTCCTGCAGCACCTGCTGGCAAAGCAACTTCAGCACCATCATAATAAACTTTGATTGAAGAGTTGGTTTCATCATAAACAAACGCAAGATGATGCCAGTTACCATCAAACAATGGCTTATTGAAATTATCAATGTATTCTACCCAATGATCTTCCAAAGCAAACTTGAGCTGGCATTTGGTTGGAGTAGCATGCTCAAGCAATAAGAATGCAGAGCTTTCATGCCAGTAATCTTTACTAACCAAAGAAAATAAAAGCTCAGTATTGGTATTAACAGTATTATTGATCCACATTGAGATCGTCATGCTTGTTGACAGGTTAAAATCATTAGCAGATGGATATGCTATTGCTTTTGCACCGTCGCCTTTAATGCCCATTCCACTGATACCTGTTGCAGCAGCTAAAGGATTAGCTGTAGGAAAATTTGCCCTGATGCTATCTACTGCATTCATTAATTTATCTGTGCCGGTACCATTAAAAGCAGCATAAAACTTTAACGGGCCGCCAGGATATAATGGGAAATGCGGGTCAGCATCCTTGGGATAATTACCCAGCGTTGGACGATCTTTTTTAGAACAGCTGCCGATCGTAAACACCAGCGCTGTCAATATTAAGGCGGAGAGAATTACTTTTTTCATCTGTATATTTTTTACTTAATGAAATTGATCATATCGATCAACCTATAAATACTACCATTCAGGATTTTGAATTAATACACCATTTGATCTGTCAATTGCCGGTTGTGGAATTGGATAGAATCTACAACGATTAGTGTATCCTAAAGGTCCAAGCACTGTAACCGCATCACCCCATCTTACAAGATCAAAAAATCTCTCACCTTCCAAACCAAGTTCAGCTCTTCTTTCTTTTTTGATCGCTGCTCTCATGGTAGCCTGGGTTGTATAGGTTATTGCCGGCATACCTACTCTTGCACGAACCTGGTTTACCAATGTAGCCGCTTGTGTACCGCCGCCTGTTTCATTCAGCGCTTCAGCAGTCATCAATAATACATCGGCATAACGTATAACCCTTTGGTTGATCCAATAAGCACCATCTAACCAACCAGTAGACTGTCTTACTGCAGGATCAGCATACACTTTTTTATTCCAATATTTTTGAGGAAGCACTGCCGGATACGCAGGAAGAGTTCCGCCATAACCACCTGTTGATGGATCATCAGACTGACCTGAGAAAAGAACAGTTGATGGAAGACGAGGATCACCAGCATCGAATGAGCTAACAAAAGCATCTGTTGGTGTATTCCATCCCCAACCTAAATTCCATCCTGTAGCATTTGCAGCACGAACACCCTGGCAAGTTGCATACCATGAGCCATGATCATCTGTTCTGTTTGGACCCATATAGTTTTGCCATTCAAGAATTGATTCGCTGCAGTTTTCACCAGCGTCTTTAAATATTCCAAAATAGCTTGAGAACAATGAATACTGATTAGAACTTATTACTTGTTGTAAAAGAGGAATAGCGGCGGCAAAATTGTTTCTGAACAAATATGTTTTTGCCCACAACGCTTTTGCGGCACCACTTGTTAATCTGCCGGGATATTTAGAACCCCATACAAGCGGAAGATGCGCTGAAGCATATTGAAGATCTGCATCGATCAAAGCATATATAGCAGTTGCTGGAGATTTTGCAATATTCGCCTGTGCTGCATTATAAATTCTGAAATCGATCTTTGGTACATCACCAAAAGTTCTTACCATATCAAAATATGAGAAAGCTCTGAAGAAACGAGCTTCAGCAATATTTACTTCCGAATTAAGATCAGCAAGATGTAATGAATCTGCAGTCTGTAATGCAGTATTGGTAAGATGGATCAAAGAGTAATGTGCATCCCAATAAAAGTTAGAAGCCCAAAGATCTTTTACATATTGAAAGTTATCAAATGGGGCTACCCATTCTGCACCATCTGAAGGCTCACTTCCTTTTTGAGAATCATCAGAACGGAAATTGTGCATGCCCTGCCAAGGAATACCGCCGAACACCTGGCCAATATCATAATCTTTAATTGCACTGTATATTCCAAACACCTGGCCTTCTATTCCTCCTTGTTTTAAGTCATCAAGGGTAGCAGTTAATGGTTTACGGTCAAGAAACTTCTTACAGCCGCTAACCATAAACAACATAGGTATTGCCAGAAGTAGAATACTAAATGAAATTATTTTACTCTTTTTCATATCTATATGTTTATTTATTTATTTATTAGTTAAAACGAAACATTTAATCCGAAAGTTGTCACCATAGGAATTGCACCGCCTGCGCCGTCAACACCAAATGAGATAGCACTACCGCCAAATTCCGGAGTGTAACCTAAGTTATTTTTCCATGTTTTCAGGTTCTGAACATTGGCAAAAAGGCGAATGCTCTTTGCATGAACTTTAGATGCTAATGATGGACTGAAATTATAACCTAACTGAAGGTTCCTGATCCTGAAATAACTTCCGTCTTCTATTCCATATGTTGAAGCTTCATAGTTGATCCTATGATCCTGTCCTAAAATCGGATCCCAGTTTGAAGTACCTTCACCATGCCACCTGTTTATTTTGAAAGCAGCATAATTAACACGTTGGAATGGCGATTCTGTACCACCCCATGTTCTATATATCTCGTTACCATAAACACCGCCAAAATCAACTGAAAGATCAAAACCTTTATAATTAGCACCGATTGAACCACCGTAAGCAAAATCAGGTGTTGGATTTCCGATAAATGTTTTATCCGCTGTATTTATTTTACCATCACCGTTGATGTCTTTGTATTTCAAATCACCAGGGCCGTAAGAAAACTCAGTATTGACTGGTGAACCCAATTTATCATTGTAAGATTGATAAACACCTTCTACAATATATCCATAGAAGGATCCGATCGGTTGACCAACAACGGTTCTGTTATACCCATTTACAATCGCAAAATCTTTAGTTGCCAGCTCAAGAACTTCATTATGATATGTAGTAAAGTTTCCGGAAATATTCAAAGTAACCCCTGATTGAAACTTTTGTTCCCAGCTTGCAGATATTTCAATACCATTGTTTTTTATACTTCCAATATTGCTTAAACCATCAGCTGCACCATTGATCCCAGGAATATACGTCATCAGGTCTTTCGTTACTTTATCATAATAGCTTGCATCAACATGCAGGCGATTTGAAAATGCTGCTAATTCAAATCCGAAATCTTTTGCATGAACAGTTTCCCATTTCAAATTGGGATCTGGCAAATAGGCTTGTGAATAAGCATTGTAAATATTATTGCCAAATACTGCTGCAGCCCCACCTCTTAATCCAGGATAGAAAGGATATGCGTAACCGTAAGTGTTTTGATTACCTAAAACGCCAATTGATCCTTTAATTTTTATAAAATCAAAAATCTGCTGGCTAGCCATGAAGTTTTCTTTTGTCAATTCCCATGCTGCACCTACAGCCCAGAAATTTTGCCAGCGATTGTTTGGTGATATTTGAGAAGATCCATCTCTTCTGAATGAACCGTTGAGGAAGTATTTCCCTTGATAGTTGTATAACAATCTTACAAGACCGGAAGCCGTTGAATTTTCGGACTGATCGGATGTGGAACGTTGAGATTGTGCATCTCCAAATCCATTGCTGATATACCAGAACCGCTTATCATCAGGAATAGGCGAACCGGTTGAACTTTGATTTACGCTACCAAATCTTCCAAAATATCCAAAATAGTAAGTAGTAAAACCGGCGCTTGCAGTTACATTATGACTCCCACCAATTTTCTTTTTAAAAGTAAGGATATGATCTTGTTGGAATTTTCTATAAGTCTGATCACCTTCAGTAACTTTTGTAGCAGGGCTGGCTAAGAACACTGCATTGGAAACAACATCATATGAGTTGTAAAGTGGAGTATATCTCCTTGTATTTACATTGCTCATATCCGTATAAAGAGTAGTTCTGAAAGTGAAATCTTTTAAGAAGTTGATCTCTGCAAATATGCTTCCCACCATTCTGTACTCATAACTTCTTGTCTTGTTCCATTCGTTCTCCAATGAAATCAGCGGATTTACAACGCCGGAATTTTGAATTGAAGGAAGTTCATAATACAGGTTCTGGTTCATACTATCCAATCCATACGGATTTTTTGCATAAACAGTTTTTGTTCCTGCCGGAACTATTGGAATTACTTTACGGGCAGCATCTAATACCCATGTTGCATCATATGGATTATGTTGTCTTACACCATTAAAAGTGAATCCGACTTTAATGTTTTTGGTTAGTTTAAATTCATCATTCAATGACAATAAGATCTTTTCCAATTTTTCATGTCTTATCAAACCTTCATCTGTAACATAACCTACTCCCATTGAAAACCTGTTCTTCTCAGTACTTCCAGATACACTTAAGTTATTTGAGCTGAAATGTCCAGTTCTTGTTACAGCATCTATCCAATCAGTATTTCCTGTCCATGGAGTATAATTAAATGGCGGGATCGGTGTATTGAGATTAGCTTTTTCTTCTTCAAATAAAGTTTTGAATTGGTCGGCATCAGCGAGGTCGATCTTATCAACTAATTTTTTAAAACCATAAGAAGAATTATAATTGATAGTCACTTGTCCTGTTTTTGCCCTTTTGGTAGTAATTGCAATTACCCCCGCAGCTCCTTTTACTCCAAAGATGGCTAATGAAGATGGGTCTTTTAAAATTTCAATTGACTCTATATCGTTGGGGTTTAAGTAATCAATATTATCATTGAACACACCATCGACAACATATAATGGAGTAACTGAACCAATGCTGATAGTACCGCGAATACGAATATCAGGAGCTCTGCCCGGTGTACCACTGTTTACTACTGACAGGCCTGCAACTTTACCTTGCAATGATGCAACAGGATTTGTATTTGGTTTATCAGCTACATCTTTACCGGCAATTTTTACAATTGACCCGGTCAGGTCTCTTTTTGTTGCAGTACCATATCCGATTACTACCACCTGATCCTGCACTTTTACTGAAGGGGATAATTTTACATTGATGGTAGACTGCCCGCTTACTGATACTTGTTTTTCATCATATCCCACATAAGAAAATATCAGGACAGCATCGTCAGGAACTGTGATCGAAAAGTCACCATTACTATTGGCAGATACTCCAAGAGTAGAACCCTTTACTCTTATGCTTGCCCCCGCAAGTGGATTACCATTTTCGTCGGTAATACGACCTTTGACTGTGATCTCAGGAGCAGCAGTAGAGTTTTTAGAAAAAAGCACTACCAAATTATCCGGCATCACTTTGTATGAAAGATCGGTGCTTAATAATAATTTATCCATTACTTCAGGCAGGTCTGCATCACGAACCACCAGGTCTATTTTTTTATTTACTGGTGCAATATCACTGCTGTAAACAAAGCGATAAGTGGAGGCTTTTTCAACAGCAGCCAATGCTTTAGACCAAACTGTGTTCCGCACAACAACTGTGATCTTTTCCTGGCCTTTCGCAAACACGGATAATTGCATGCTTACAACCAGGAGTAATAACGTGGCTATTTTCATAATCCTCAGGATTTGTTCCCGTCCAAGGGGCTTTTTCAAAAAGCAGGTAAGAATTTCCCGTTTTGGCATAAATTCGATTTTAGGGTTAAGCAATCAGTATTTCTAGACTTGTTGTTTACTCTTTTACAACGGGAGATGCAGCAACATTTCCCGTTTCTTATTAATAAATAACTACAGATTCGTTCTCGATCTTGAAATTAAATGACTTTGATAATTTCAAATATGAAAGAACATTCTCTATAGTTTCATTTTCAAAATTCCCGGTGTACCTGATCTTCTTCAAGTTTTGATTTTGAATGATCACAGTCTTACCAAACCACTTTTCCAGCATTGGTGCAATATCTTCAAAGCTTTGATCTTCGAAGTAAAGCCTGTTCTGCGTCCATGCTATCTCAGCAATGATATTATTTGTTGGATTTGGCTTCAATTCATTTACTACGATCTGCGGAATAGCAGGTCGTTGTTTAATTGCGATCTTTTCATTGGTCTTTAAACCTTTTTGTTTTTCTTCTTCTGTATTTATGCTGATCTTTTCATTTGGTTTTAAAAGGATCTTTTGATCTTTCCTGTCTTTAAGTGTTACTTCAATTGATCCTCTTATCAGCGATGCTTCCGCTATCTTTTCATCATTATATGAGCGAACATTAAATGAAGTACCTACAACTTTTATATCCATTTTTTTGGTATGAATGATAAAAGGTTTTGCTTCATTTTTTGTTACATCAAAATAAGCTTCTCCATTCAGTGAAACTTCACGTAACTCTTTATTAAAAGTTGAATTATTATAGTCAAGGTTTGAACCAGCATTTAACCAAACCTGTGAGCCATCAGGTAAAACTATTTTTGTACGATTGCCATTTTTAGTAACTACTGAACTGATCTCAGGTAGAGCAGCTGATGTCACATTTTTCTTTCCTGATAAAAAATAGATCGCACTGGTTGAAAGCATGATAAGTGCAATAAAAGAAATGATGGTCAAGCGTTTTGAAAAGATAGAACGGAAGAAAGAAGGCTTTTCGGTTTCAAATTCTTCATCATTTTCAGTTACTACGGCTTCCAAATGAGATTCTTTGGTAAAAAACTCGTCCTTGTACTTCATAACATGCCTCACGTATGCCGCTTCACCCGTGTAGTTATTAGTCTTTGATTCCTGCTGCCACATTTCACCCATCATGTCTGCCTGGTGATGAAATTCGGGATTACTCAATAAAAATGATTGTAACTCCTGCAATTCGCCTTCAGTGGCCTCATTTGCAAGCTTTTTTGAAAGAAGATTCCAGAATCTTATTTGAGATGGGCTTTGTTGGTTGTGCATTGATTTACTAAGGACAATAATTGTCAGTCGTTCCCCCAAGGAGCTACAAAGTTTTTTTAGTTATGCCTGAACGTGTACTGAATGGCTCCGCCGATCTTCTTTAATGCTATCGAGATCTGATTTTCAACTGTGCTATCTGATATATTGAGGAGTTGGGCTGTTTGTTTATAAGTAAGTCCGTCTTCTTTTACAAGAGTAAAAATGAGCTTGCATCTTGGAGGCAGATCATTGATGGCAGATTTTAGTTTCTGGTTCATCTCACGGGTGATCAAAGCCGCCCCGGGATCGGCAAAAGGATCTTCTGGTTCAATCTCTACCATATCAAGATCAGTCATGCTCTCCCTGTGAAGTTTTTTGAGATAATTAAATGTGATATTCTTTGCGGAAACATAGAGATAAAGCTTAAGATTCTTTATCTCTTCCATACTTTTTCTGCGGCGCCATATATTAATAAATACATCAGAAACTATTTCGTCCGTTAACTCTTTGCTTTTGGTAAAACCCATGACAAAGCGAAACAGTTTTTGGTAAAACTGTATGAATAACTGGCGATAGGCAAGTTGGTCATCCTTAGCAATACGTTCGCCTATGTTCACAAGGGCATTATTATCCATAGCAAGCAGGAAACTAAGATAGAATTATTCAGTGAATTGCCATGAATTTTATGACGGTATGCAAAAGAAAATTTTAATCGGTTTCATTTATCATTTTATTTAGAATAGCCGGCTCTGCCAGGCTTAACTTTGTTCCCAAAATTTTTTAAAATGAACACAACATCACGAACCAACCATGAAATAGATTACCAGATCAAAGGGGAGGAGATGCAATGTGTGGAAATAGAATTGGATCCAAATGAGACTGCCATCGCAGAATCCGGGGCTTTTATGATGATGGACGAAGGAATTCAAATGGAAACAATATTTGGAGATGGTACTGGACAGGACAAAGGTTTTTTCGGCAAACTAATGAGTGCAGGAAAAAGAGTTCTCACCGGTGAAAGTTTGTTTATGACAACGTTTACTAATGTTGGGCAGGGAAAAAGGAGAGTAACATTTGCTTCGCCATATCCTGGAAAAGTAATTCCAATGGATCTTCAGGTATTAGGTGGCAAAATGATATGTCAAAAAGATTCATTTCTATGTGCTGCAAAAGGAGTACGAGTTGGTATCGAGTTTCAGAAAAAATTAGGAACAGGATTATTTGGTGGTGAAGGATTCATTATGCAAAAACTGGAAGGTGACGGATTAGCATTTGTTCATGCAGGCGGACATATCTTAGAAAGAGAACTTCAACCTGGTGAATTACTGAAGATTGATACTGGTTGTATTGTTGCATTTACTCCAAGTTGTAATTACGATATTCAATTTGTTGGCGGAATAAAAAATACAATATTCGGTGGTGAAGGTTTATTCTTTGCAACCTTACGTGGTCCCGGTAAAGTTTGGATCCAATCATTACCGATAAGCCGACTTGCAGGAAGAATATTGGCGTATGGAACCTATAAGAGAAAAGAGGAAGGAAGCATATTAGGCGGACTTGGTAATTTGTTGGATGGTGATGGAATGTAATTTTTGATATAAAAAGTAAATAGGTATATAAAGTAAGAAGCGATGCTATTTAGCATCGCTCTTTTATTTTTAGTAAGGAAAATTAGAAAGCTTTTGTTCCTTTCATCTTTCCATCAACATCAAGTTCAATGATTGGGTAACCTAATTTCTTAACTCCTTCTTCCGTTTTTGCTTTATCACCAACTAAAAGAATATTCATTTTAGAAGTGTTGATCCATTTTTTAGCCAATGCATCTATTTCTGCTTTTGTCATGTTGGCTAAAATTTTATTTTGCTGATCAACATAATCTGCTGGTAAATTATACTCAAGTATTTGTCCAATAAATCCTGCTTTCTGGAATGGAGTTTCATAACTCAATGCATCACGTTGGCCCAATGAATTTTTCATAAAGGTTACTTCTTCTTCAGTAATTCCATTGGCAGCATAATTTTTCAACTCTTTCATTACTTCACTTAATGCACTATCAGTTGCGCTGGCTTTAATTCCTGAACTGAATTCAAAATCTCCGCTGTATTTATCAGCAATAAACGCACTGCGTGCACCATATGTCCAACCTTTATCTTCGCGAAGATTGATATTCAAACGGCCATTGAAACCTCCACCCAATGCAAAATTCATCAGTCTTGCCCTGTAATATTCTCCGGTGGCATCATATTTCAGATCTGTTTTGTAACCAACTCTGAATTCTGTTTGCGCTGCTTTTGGAAAATCCACCATATACACTTTTGTCATATCAACCGGTTTTGCTTCAGGCACCGCAGGCAATTGAATTTTCTTGTTGGGTAAATTTTTTAAGAATGCCAGTTTTGGAATGATCTCCTCTTGTTTTATGTCACCAACCACAACCACATTTACTCCCTGGCTGGTCATATAATTATCATAGTAATCCTGTACATCTTTCAATGTAAAATTCTTCACTGTTTCTTCATCACCATCTTCAGCTACACCCAAAATATGCTTATCACCATAATTTACTTTTGCAAATACAGAAGTAGCTACTGTGGCCGGTTGTGTTTTTGCTATCTTGAATCCTTCAACAGTTTGTCTTTTTATACGACTAAATGTTTCTTCGGTGAATTTTGGATTGAACATTCTTTCTTCTAATAATTTCAATGTAGCATCTACATTTTTCTTTAATGATTGAATAGAGAAAGTAATTCCATCCAAACTGCTTGAAACATTTATTGAGCTTCCAAGCTTTTGTAATTCACGGCTCATTTGCTCGGCAGAATAATTCTTTGTGTCTTCAGTCATCATATCAGCAAAGAAGGAAGCAATACCGGCCTTGTCAAGATTATTTGTTTGCAACAAATGCCCACCGGGAATTTTTATACTCATTGTTATAGTTGGTAATTCAGTGTTCTCAGTACCAATTGCTCTAATTCCATTTCCAATATCTGATTTCCAGAATGCAGGAACTTTTACAACAGGGTTAGCACCGCTGCCAGGTGTTTTACTGCGATCAAATTTATCTTTTGCTTTTACATATTTCAATCCTTCATAACCATAATTAGGCGGTACATATCCTTCTTTATTAACAACAAAATTGTTATCAGCAGTAGTTAATTTATCCTGCTCTTTTGGCAACACACTTAATACAACAGGATGTTTTGACTTTATGTATTCATTATACACTCTCATCACATCTTCTTTGGTTACTGACTGGTACATCTTGATCAGCTTGCCGATCATATTCGGATTACCAGTGAAAGTTTGGAACTGTGCCAACTGTGATACTTTACCCGCTACACTTTGCAATCCATTGATGAGTTGCGATTCTATTCCTCCTTTGAATTTTTCAACGTCTTCATCTGTCACTCCTCTTTTTTCAAAAGCAGTCAAAGCATTTTCCAATGCGAAGTACATTGCTGCAAGAGTTTTACCAGGATAAGGGGCTACCTGGAATGTGAACTCACCAGACAATTCTGATAATTGGCTGAAAGCATTTGCCTGTAATGCAATTTGTTTCTTAACCAATTCCTGGTAAAGGATAGAATTATTTCCTTGTCCTATTACCTGTGCAAGACAAGCTAATGCTCCCATGTCTTTATCATAAGCTGGAACAGTAGGATATGATTTAAAAAGACGAGGAACTTTTGCATAGTTATCAGTATAAGAAATGAAGCGATGACTATTTATTTCGGGAACCATTGCTGGCATTTCATCAACTTTTGGTCCGCGGGGAATTGCGCCGAAATATTTTTCAACCAGCTTCACTACTTCTTTAGGATTTACATCGCCACCGATCGTAAGAGTTGCATTATTGGGTCCATACCAACGAAGAAAGAAATTCTTCAGATCGTTTACATCCACACTATTCAGATCTTCAATATATCCTATCGTAAGCCAACTATAAGGATGACCATAAGGATACATGGCTTTTGAAATTGCTTCCTGTGCTAAACCATAAGGACGGTTATCATAATTCTGTCCCCTTTCATTTTTTACAGTGGCTCTTTGTACTTCAAATTTTGGTTGGGTAACTGCATCCAACAGGAAACCCATTCTGTCTGCTTCCAGCCAAAGCATCTTTTCAACCTGGTTGCTTGGTACTGTTTCAAAATAATTGGTGCGGTCACGATTAGTACTTCCATTTAATGTACCACCACTTTCAGTTACGATCTTAAAATGTTGTTCATCGCCAACATGGTCGCTTCCCTGGAACATCATATGTTCAAAGAAATGCGCAAACCCTGATTTACCGATCTCTTCTCTTGCTGAGCCGACATGATAAGTAACATCAACATGTGCTACAGGATCGCTATGGTCCTCGTGAATGATAAGTGTTAATCCATTGGAGAGAACATATTTTTCATAAGGGATCACAAGTTCATCTCCTTTTTTAACCACTTTCTCTACAAGTTTTGTTTGGGCTATTGCTACCGTACTAAAAAGAAAAGAAAGCAATGCCGCTACTAATAGTCTTGGTTTCATAAAGAAATTTTTTTTTATGGGACGTGAAAGTTAAAGAAATCTGGCTCGCATTGATGCGCCATTTATCATTTTATTGCCATAAAAAACAAATAACCGGCCTAAGCCGGTTATTGCGTGTATGAGTAAGTGGCTTCTGATTCAATTTGAGGCCCCGGGATAACTTGTCGCTAATGACAACTCATATTCATCTTTTAGTTTTAATTTCTGAATGAACTGCCTCAATTCTGCTGAGTCTTTTGATTTATGATAAACCTGGTCATGAGCAAGCAACACAAGATTTTCAGGAGTTCTTGTTCTTTTATTATTGAAAACACTGTCGATCTGTTTTAATACTTCATCAGCAGTGTTTGTTAAGGCAAGGTCTTTATCAAAGTGCCATTCAAGATCCCAACCCATTACAGTAAATCCTGCTTTTTGTAATGAATCAACAGCAGCTTTACTTTTTTTCAGATCAGTGAATTGAATGCTATCCATTCGCCAGGTATTTCTTCCTGGCGTTCGCACAATATTATTTTTTAATTGAAGACTGTCCTGTGCTCTTTGAAAATCGCTGATAACAGTATCAGGTGAATCATAAAATTTTTCATAGTGATTATGCAAAGCATGTGTGTAACTGTGGCTGCAGATATCAATGCCCTGGGTTGTGATCAAACTATCCCATGTAATGTTTTGATTGACGCTTGCATAAACATGTTCGCCAACAATAAAAAATGTAACAGGGATCTGTTCATCTTTTACAATGTCAAGAACATTGCGGGTTCCTTTGTTCGGCCCATCATCAAACGTGAGGTAAATTTTTTTCTTTTTCTTTTTTACCGGCGCAGTTACCTGGACAGTTTCCTGTTTGTCAGGTTTGTTCTTTGGAGTGTATTTTAATTTTACTTTTCCCTCTTGTACTGGTTTTGTACAGGCAACGAGATAAAGAATAATTAAAACAGGAATGCGATAATTGTAAAGGGAAGTGTAGTAATTTTTGAAGTGGCTGTTCCCCTCAGGGTCGCCATCATCAGAAGAATTTGTGTCCATAAAATTGTGTGTGGTTTTAGTTGTATGAAATTATGATGCGGGAACACCGTTTAGCAAATTCCTTTGGTTAAAGCTTTTTTAAAAGATGCATCATGCCAACGCCTGATTTTGCTTATACGTTTCTTTGTTAAAGGCCTTAACTTCGCAGACCAAATTTTCTTTCATGAGCCGTAAACAAGAAACCCTTTCGGATGTAGTTATAAAATTTGCCGGTGATAGTGGTGATGGTATGCAGCTAACTGGTTCACAGTTTACCAATAATACCGCAATGCTCGGTATCGATCTTGCCACTTTTCCTGACTTTCCAGCTGAGATCAGGGCTCCCCAGGGAACCCTCCCCGGTGTGAGTGGATTCCAGCTCCGCTTCTCAAGTAATCCCGTTTTTACTCCCGGTGATCTTTGTGATGTGTTGGTTGCAATGAACGCTGCTGCTTTGAAAACCAACCTTAAACAATTAAAGAAAGGCGGAAAGATCATTGCTAACACTGATGGTTTTGATGCAAAGAATCTTCGCTTAGCAAACTATCCTGAAGGAGTAAATCCATTGGATAATGGCAGCCTTGATAACTACGAAGTGATCAAGATGGATGTGACGAAAATGACCCGTGAGGCATTAAAAGAGATCACGATGGGGATGAAGGAAAAAGACAGGGCAAAGAACATGTTTGTGCTTGGCTTCCTTTATTGGATGTATAACAGGAGTATGGATGGTACGATTAATTTCCTGAAAGAGAAATTTGGAAAGAAAGACGAGATATTAAATAGCAATATAAAAGCATTGCAGGCTGGGTTCAACTACGGCGATACCACCGAAACTTTTACCACAACTTATAAAGTGGAAAAAGCAAAGATGGAAGTGGGTGAGTACCGTTCTATCATGGGTAACCAGGCGGTGACCTTAGGATTGATCGCTGCTGCGCAAAAAAGCGGTTTGCAGTTATTCCTGGGTTCATATCCAATTACTCCGGCATCAGATATTCTTCATGACCTTGCTAAGTACAAAAACTTTGGTGTAAAAACTTTCCAGGCTGAAGATGAGATCGCAGCAATTACTTCAGCAATTGGTGCTGCTTATGGTGGAAGTCTTGGTATAACTACATCAAGCGGACCGGGTATTGCATTGAAGGCAGAAGCAATGGGTTTAGCTGTTATGTTAGAGATTCCGTTGATCGTAATAAACATTCAACGTGGTGGTCCATCAACAGGTTTGCCTACAAAAACAGAGCAATCAGATCTTATGCAAGCATATTATGGAAGAAATGGTGAATGTCCAATGCCGATCATATCAGCATCAACACCGGGAGATTGTTTTGGCGCTATTTATGAAGCAGCAAGAATCTCTATCCAACATATGACGCCGGTGATTTTTTTAAGTGATGGGTATATTGCTAATGGTGCTGAGCCATGGCGGTTTCCAAAAAGTGCAGATTTACCAGCAATAGAAGTAAAATTCAAAACTACATTGGAAGAAGGCGAAGCTCAATTACTTCCTTATAAAAGAGATGAAAAATTAGTTCGTCCCTGGGCTATACCAGGAAGTAAAGGCCTTGAACATCGTATTGGTGGTTTGGAAAAACAAGATGTAACTGGTAATGTAAGTTATGATCCGGACAATCACCAGCATATGGTGAAGACAAGACAAGCAAAAGTTGATAAGATCGCTGATTATATTCCTTTGCAAAAAATTGATAATGGACCTGAAAAAGGAAAAGTGCTTGTGCTAGGCTGGGGCTCAACTTTTGGTGCGATAAAAAGTGCAGTTGCAGAATTGCTGGCAGAAGGTAAGTCGGTTGCTCATGCACATCTTCGTTATTTGCGTCCATTCCCAAAAAATCTTGGTGAGATTTTGAAGAATTATGAAACCGTATTGGTGCCAGAGATCAATAATGGTCAATTAATAAAGATCATTCGTGATGTTTATTTTGTAGATGCAAAAGGATACAACAAGATCATGGGTATACCAATTACAAAAACTGAATTAGTTGAAGAATTAAAGAAGTACGTGTAAAAAGATTTAACCATAATTAACTGCGAATCCATCAGCTCATCCTGGTGGATTTTTTATTTTTAATAAAACCTATTTCATCATTTAAACTGTTTGTTATGAGAAAAAGTTTTTACTGTATAGCCGTTTTATTTGTTTTCATTTTATGTTGTACCCATCTTACAGGGCAAAATAATGAGATCAAAAAAGAAAAATGGCATTGGGGAAATGCGTTGAAGCAAGATACCAGTGCAGGCTATGTACAAGTTGTAAAAGTTGATAATGTACTCTACGTCTCCGGTGCTGTAGCAAGAGAAGTGACGCCTGAAGGTATTACAAGAGTTTACCAGGCTTTGGAAAGGTCGTTACAAAGTTTTGGAGCAACGTTTCAAAATGTTGTAAAAGAAAATTTATACACAACTGACATTGAAGCCATGAAACAATATAACAGTTCACGTAAAGCATTTTATAAAGGCGATTTTCCCGCTGCTACATGGATGGGAGTGACCAGACTTTTCATGGCTGATGCAAAGCTGGAGGTAGAACTTATAGCACATCTTCCCAAATGAAAAGTTACTGCTGCTATGCGCCGTACACTTCGGTAGCCCCTGGCATCAGGAAGGAAATTGTAAATGCAATCATTGCGAGAATAAGACCATACATGAAAATGTTATAGGCAATACGCAAATAGCGGTATTTTTTCGCCAACACAATGCCAAGAAAATAAGTATCCTTGATCATGCTGCTGTATAAATAATTTTTATCCGAAAGCAATTCTGTCATTGCCCAATCATAGTCAGGATATCCCATCTTATGAAAGTTACCAAAGAATAAAAGATTGGTTTTTTTATTGGCGATATCCTCCTTGGTAAATGTGCCTGATGTGACATTCGGGCGGGTGGCAAGAATGCTGAATACAATTGCCAGCACACAAACGGTAACCAAAATAATAACAGGAATTTGCAGATTACTATCAGTAAGCAGATCTTTAAACACCGTACCAATTACAATTGATAAAATAATTGAGTTTACAGAAATCAAAATATTGGCTTTTGAATCAGCCATCTGGCTTAGGTTATTTTGGCTTTGTGCAACTATTCTGAATACAGTAGATACAGCTCTTTCCGATTGTGATTCTTTTTCTTTTTTCTTTTTTAATTCTTCAACTTTTTTCTGTTCCTCATCACTTAACCCTTTATCTTTTGATTTTTCATTCTTAGCTATCAATGCTGGTTTAGATTCCTTATCTTTTACCGGTTTTTTTTCAATCTTTTCATCAGCGCCTCCTTTTTTAATTAACTCCTGCAGGTAAACCTGTTTCAATGGATCAAGATTCTCTTTAGCATAAGAAGTGAAATAAGTATGCCTCGTAAGGAATTCGATATTTTTTTTTCTCCAGTCTTTTTTTGACAGGTCCATGTTGCCAAAATCATTCAATTCTTCACGAAGGAGCTTATTCTTTTCTTTGAAGTCGCTTGTGCCAAGATGAAAAAGATCAGCATCACAAATGATCTGTTCAATAAGTGAATGAGGCGATTGCGGCAAACGGGTAGCGTTGATACAGCCAATAACCTCATCAATAATTTGCGGACTAACCTTATGCTCATTCATGAATTTTGCGGCCAGCTCAATACTTGCATTCTCATGTCCCAGTGCTTTGCCGCTGCTATAACCTGTGTCATGAAACCAGGCAGCAAGCATCAGGGCAAAACGATCCTGCTCTTCTAAACGATAATAATCGGCCATGGTCTCACACCCTGTCAAAACTTCCTGTGTATGTTGTAACGTATGAAAATGAATAGCTTTATCAACCTTGTTGGTGAACAGATCTGAAACATAATCCTGTGCTGCGGACAAAATCCTGAATTGTTCTTCCGTCATATTTATAAAGATATAATTTTATAAATTTACTTAAAGTTAAGAGATGCAAAGATTTAAATTTTTAGCCGGGATATGTTGTTTGATGTTTTTATTTATTAGTTGTAAACCCAAGAAATTTATTTATAAATCACCACCTCATTATAATTTTTCAAAACCTGTAATTTTTAAATTAGACTTAAAGCTTAAAGAGATCTCTGGGATTATATGGGATAATCACAAGGATCAATTCATTGCGCATAACGATGAAAAGGGTTCTGTTTTTTTCCTCGATAGAGGTGCAGGAACGATCATGGGAGAGCCTTATGTGTTTAATCCATCAAAAGGAGATTATGAAGATATTGCGATAATAGGATCGGATATTTATGTTTTAAGAAGTGATGGTGCAATTTTTAAAATAGTTACTGACAGTTTGGGTAATCGGCAAACTGCGGATCTTGGTAAGCTTGGCTTGTCTGATAAGAATGATTTTGAATCTTTATATTATGATCCGGAAAGAAAAGCATTGGTAATGCTTTGTAAGAACTGTGAGAGTGATAATAAAAAAATTGTAAGTGCTTATGCTTATTATCCTGATTCCACAGGCTTTGATAACAAGCCTATTTATTCCATCGATGTCTCAAAAATAGAAGAACTTTCGCCGCGAAAAACTTCAAGATTTCAGCCATCGGCGGCCAGAATCCATCCAGTGCTTAAAAAATTATTTATTCTTTCTTCCGCCAGCAATCAGTTAGCGATAGTCGATACTAATGGAACCGTAGAGGCTGTATACATGCTTGCTAAAAGCTTATTTCCACAAGCTGAAGGATTGACTTTTAAAAGTAATGGCGAGATGTTTATTACAAATGAAGCAGTTGGCTCTAAAGCTACATTGATGAAATTCCTTTATATTCCATAATCGAAACCTTATTTTCCCAGCCCCTCTGCCCTTAATGTTTTTCTTGCGACATATCTTTTCTCAATGCGCTGTATCATTCCAAGTGATATAACCAACCATATAAACCCAACAGCTATTCCAGCGATCACATCACTTGCATAATGAACCCGCAGATATATTCTGCTGAATGCGATCAATAGGATCAATATTGAAAGAAGACAAACGAGGAAAATTCGCAACCATTTTATTTTTACTTCATGCCATATCATATGAATGAATAGTCCATAAAAAACAACACTGATCAAGGCATGGCCACTCGGGAAACTGAAACCTTTTGCTTCTCCAATAACAGGAAGCAATGGACGATCACGCTGAAAATATAATTTTAAAATAAACATTAATAACAAACTGCTAAGAGATAATGCGGTGATCCTGACCGCAAACCATTTTTGTTTTTTATAAATAAAGAAAGCGATCAAAACAAAATTTAAAGGGATCAGTAAATTATGCTTACCAAGAAATGTGATGACTTCCATGAACCTCGTCATCCCCGGATTAATGTATGGTTTTATTGAATTAAAAACCCTGTCATCAAAATGGGAATCCTGGAGAATAAAAACCATCCTGGCTGCATAAATAAAAATAATAAGTGCAAAAAGAAGAAACAATACAAGAAAAATCTCAATAGTGAATATTGAGTACCAGGATTTTTTTGTTTGTGATTGTGACTGAGTTGTCATCAAATCAGATCTTTAGTGCGAATAATTCAATATTCTCGTTCTTTCCTTTCAGATCCACTTCGCCCATGCTTTCGGTTTGCCAATCCTTCATTTGAATTAGTTCAATGATATCTTTCGACACCAGGAATTTTTGATTAAGATCGGTACATGCACTTCTTATTCTTGATGCTGTATTAATCGTATCACCGCTCATTACCAATTCTTTCCTGGCAATGCCTACCTGGCCTACAATTACTTTCCCAGTATGCATACCCGCTTTATATTCGGGCACTATATCATAGTTTAATTTAAAGATATCATTGTTTATGTTCAATATCTTTCTTGATTCAATCAGGGACTGCACCGCTTTTTTTGCATTTAAATGTGAACTGGGCCACCAGGCAACAATTTCATCACCCACATATTGATATATGCGGCCATCATGTTCCATAACACCGGCTGAAATGCAAAAAATAAAATCACGGATAAATTCAAAATAATCCTTACCTATCTTTTCTGCTATCGGAGTTGAATTACGCAGATCAATAAAAACAATGATTCTTTCTTCTTCCCGCGGCTTTAAATATCTTCCAAGTATGATATCTAAAAATGCTCCGGGTGAATATTTTTCATTTACCTCCAAAGCCAATTGTGTTAAAATATAAAGAATGACCCATTCTGCCATTTTCGGAATGATCCAGCTTGCTTTAAAAGTATTATTCAGGAATCGGTGTATCGAATCGATAAATGTGCGATGACCGATGATCATTTCATAAGTCATATAGATCAAAAAACTCATAATGAGTCCTGCAGCGATAAGTATAAGAGTTTTCACAAGCAGGTTCACAACCATGGAAGCATGTCTGAAAAACCGGGGTAATACCGCGACTAAAAGAAAACCGATCAGCAGGCTTACCACTAATACATTCAATTCACGAAGTAGTATTGCTTTCAATGTGCCTGCTCCCCGTTCATCATATTTGAATGAAAAAGAATTGGTACTTATTTGCACAATAAAGACAATAAAATCAGCAACTGTCCAGCAAGCGGCAATAATTAAAATAATAGGGAATTTTCTTTTTTTTACTATCGATCCGCTTGGCACTATCAATCTTTGAATACCCATGTATAAAATTCTAATCGTTCACACTTCGGACCAATATCAACCTTATCATGAGATCAGAAGCTTAAATTTATTTTCGTTCCTAACGTGAGGTTGTATATTCTTTCATTTCCTGCAAATCCAACTGACGCAGCAACCAGGAATTTATTATAAGGCACAAAATAAAAACCTCCACCAAATGCAGTGTGCCAGCCTTTTGCAGTTTCACGATCCAACCAAACTTTGCCGAGATCATAAAACCCGGTAAGACCAACAGGACCTGGCATTAAATAAGATTTCAAGTTAAATAATCTATATCGCAATTCTGTGCTTGCATACAAAGATGATTTGCCGAGATATCGATTTGTTCTAAAACCATGCAAGTTGGTTCCTCCCAAATTTGAAGCCTGGAAGAATTCAAAATTTCTATTAAAGATCTTGCTACCACCAAATGAAATAACACCGATCAATCTCGCAGGATCGCTAAGGCTTGCATAGATTGTCATGTCAGATGTAAACTTGGTAAATGTGTGTGCATTTTGAATTCCTGCAGCAGCTACTAATTCATTTATCCATGTAATACCTCTTGTTGGGAAAACCTCATTGTTACGATTGTCAAATCTCATTCCCAATTTTGCACCTAACCATGTTTTTTGACTGTACACTCTTGCAGAATCAAGACCGATCAACGAAGGTTTGCCTAAAACTGTATTTACATTATTTGAATATTTATTCCAATAATTAAAGAAATATGGACCAGCGTATAAATGCAAACGTTCGAACTTCCGCTCGCGAAATAATATTTGGAGTTCTGTAGCTCTGTAACGGATGCGGTAATAATTATAACCTCTTCCATTGTCTTTATTGATCGTTGATCGGTTCCCTAATCCAAAGAAATTGTTTACTTCAGGTAACCCAAGATCAGCCTTGATCAGCATATCAAGATTGTGTGTGATATGATTGAACTCTCCATCATATTTAACGTGAAAACTTCGCCGGCTTAAAGAATATAATGCAGCAAACTTTTGATCACTTGCATAAGGATCATTACGGAAGCCATAAGTTCTCTTTGCAAATCCGGCACCGAATACAAATCCATCATCTGAATTGGCGCCAGTTTGTATTCTTGGAAATTCAGAAGTATTGTATTTATAACCAAGAATATTATATGTGTTCACATTTGGATCATTTGAAAACCTGTTCTTGGTTTGGCTTTTATTCTTAATATAATTTCCTTCCACATTCATATCATAAAGAAGGTTCTCAACATGTCCTTTGATATTGAATGTATCGTTTCCTTTGCCACCAATGATCCGGAATTTTATCCTTGATTTTACATTTGAATCGATCTCAAAAAGATCATCACCATTCAGGCCATACAATCTTATTTCATGTGTAACAGAAGGATTAAATACACGATCATACATTAGAAATGATGTATCGCTCTCTTCCCGGGAATATACTTTTACCTGCAAGCCTTGTTCGTCCTGGCTTATCCTGAAATATTCTTTTTGATTACTGCCAATTACATTTACTTGTTTTGAAAGGAATTTATAGAACCTGATGCCTTCAGTAGTTAATGCAGATCGCCTGCTGATCAATTTGTCGTCAATTGTTTTTCCATGCATCGGATACACTTCAGGAGGCAATTTTTTAACAGCTTGTATAATGACGCTATCATTTAACTTCTGCTGTACTTCTTCAATAGTTTTCTTCCATTCCTTTTCATCAAGATCAGTGAGAAATATCCTGTCAAAGTCTCTTGCTGCATAACCTAACCAGTTTACATCGGGAATATTTTTTCTGAATCCTTGTAGAAATGGCAATAGTTTTCTGCTGGATGCTTGCAATAGTTTTCCATCAGAGTAAAAGAAAGCCTGGTCCCTGTCTCTTGGAATTGGATAATATAATTTACCTTTTCCTGTATCAGTTGTTGCCCATTTCCATTGATCAAAATGCCGGTCAAAATCTCCAATGATGATGTCTAGCAATCTTGCACGTAGTACGGCAAACTGATCTGCCCGATGATCATTCTCTTCTGTTATTTTATTAAAAATTTTAGCGGTACTTTTTGTATCTGTGCCATCAATTGAAGGATCTCTTTCTTCCAGCATGCAAACCCTGTTTGCAAATAGTGGTTGATAAAAACCAAAAGCCGGATCATCAGGTACAAAAAATAATTCAGGATGGGCAGTTACTATTCCCAATGGTTTCGACAGATCCGGGATTACAAGCGGAGCATAAGGATGAGCTGCAGAGTTAAATTCCTGGACAAGATCTTGTGCTATCGTACCTCTGAATTCTGCAGGCAAAGCACCAGTGGGAAGTTTGTCAACTGCACGCAATGAATATTCCTTTCCTGTTTTATTGTTCACCAACTTCAATGATCTTGTTTGTTTGCTTCCCCCCATACTGATGATCTTGAATCCGCCTTTTTCTTCATTGAGCTTAAACACTTTCATATTAACAGGAGCAGACCATTCCTGCCGGTAATTTTCTCCAAGCACAAATTTTTTAAAGCCATGTACCGATGGATATTTTTCACTTGCTGAAATATTAACAGTGTCCTTATACTTTGCATTTATTGGAACATCGACCACACGTTTTGTAGAATCACCACCAACTGAATCGGGTAATGTAGCAAAATTCAGAATAGTGGTATTAAAACTATTTCGTACAGAATCGCTAACTGTATAATAGCTTACCGTAACATTTTTGTTGGTAGAAACTTCCATTACTACAAAGCCCCTGATTGATTCTGCATACAAACTTTTTCTGCTTGTTGAAACTCTTTGAACCTTACAGCCACCTCCACTCACTATATAACTATGACTGCTATCCTGGATCAATTGCAAACCATGATCATGACCAGCAACAAAAACAACATGCGGATGTGATTTTACGGCGTCGCTTACCTGGTTGATCATGTTGGCATAGTTGGGATGACTAAGATCTTGTGGTGAACCAAAAACACTTCTTGCAATAGGATAAATAGAACCTATTCCAGGCAGAGGAATGTATAAGTTGTGCCACATTTCGGTGAATGGAAAAATATGTTGCTTTAATGTAAAAAAGCCACCATGCACACTATTGCTTTTAAATGGATGATGAGAAGCCAGCAACACCAATTTCTTCGAATTGCGGGTAACGATGTCTTCAATTTGAGTCAGTACTTCTTCTTTTGTTTTGCAATCACAATCAGATTCAATTCCGGGTTTATCATAAGGGTGTATCCACCATTGGCTATCAAACACTATTATTGTCACATCATCACCTAAGTTAATTTCAACGGGACCCGGGCAACCATCTTTTGGATAAAAATGGACATTAGGCTTATTCAAAATGTCAACATATACCTGTTCACGGATTATTGCATCATAGCCATCTCTTGCTCCGTTTTTCCAATCATGATTACCGGGTATCATGATCACTTGAGCTGGTGTATTTTCCACCACAGACAATTGTGAGTCAAGTACAGCTTTCGCCGTTTGGTATAGTGCAGATTGATCATCAGGCAAACCAGTTCTGTATAGATTATCTCCTAAATAGAGTACGGTTGTTTTTTTATCGAGTTTTACAAATTTCTTTATAGCTTCTGCTACCGGGTGTTTTTTGTCAGCGGTTAATTCACCACCATCGCCAACAAGAACTATGCGCTGAAGAATAGTATCCGTTTGTGCAGTCAAAAAAAGATGAAAGCCAAAAAAAAGAATTATGAAACCGGTGATTTTTTTCATTGCCATTTTAAAAATTAAGCCTTGGTTAGAATTGCCGGAAATGAGGCTTTCGGCAATCGATGAAATTTCACTAAAAAAACCGTGCCGTTGATCTCGTTTTGCCGGTTATAAGACCTGTATGTTGCCAAAAAAGCAGGTCTTATATAAATTGAACGTTCAAGTTAAGCAAAAGTTCAGGTATATATCCATTCCGGGCTTTAGATAACTTCTGTTTTGCAAAAAACTTTTTTGAGTATTAAACTCGACCGGCATGAATGTGGCAGTAATAGCCTGTTTTTTTATTTTTATTAAAACATTGTACATTTAAATTTAATAACCAAGAACGCTACTGACCCTTTGTAATATCCTGATAGTTATCCTGGAAACCAATTAATCCATTTTTTCATTTAAACCATTTACATGAACTGCTTAAACCAACGATTATTTTTTCTTTTATTGATCACAAGCTTTCTGTCTATTTCCTCAATAGTAACCGCACAGGATTCAATGAAAGTGGCTGCAAATACTACATTCAAAACAAACGGATCAAAGAAGTTTTGGATGGGTTCAAATTATCGTACAGAATGGAAAACACCTGTCACAGTTCCCATTATCAATTTATCAACTGAAAAAGGAGGTTTAACTCCGGTAAAAAGAGGTGGCGGTAAACAAACAAAATCTCTGCGTCTTGAAGCGGCAAATGGAGAGGAATATTCTTTCCGTTCAATACAAAAGTTCATTACGAGTAAAACTTTGCCACTTGATCTACAAAGTGAGGCGGCTGAGGATCTGGTAGCTGACGGAGTTTCTGCTTCCTATCCATATGCTGCGTTATCTGTAATTCCGTTGGCGAAAGCTGCAGGTGTCCCATATTTGGATGCAAAGGTTGTTTATATACCCGAT
>Ga0207675_100001159_pt1 | contig 26209 bp, 20 predicted proteins | sample KBSSwiS42_FD_184305 | JGI IMG/M metagenome (GOLD analysis project Ga0207675, IMG submission 184305) | Switchgrass rhizosphere microbial communities from Kellogg Biological Station, Michigan, USA - KBS Switchgrass S4-2 (SPAdes) (version 2) | ecosystem: Host-associated > Plants > Roots >...
GTTGACGTATTTGTAGAAGTCATCGCCCGGCTTGAAGCTCGTATCGACGGCCGGGAGGTTCCCGGCGACAGCACCCAAGGCGGTTAATAGAAGAGTGAGAGCAAAAGCGAGCGAACCGGATTTCATGGGACGTCTCCGCAAGTTCGACGAATGGTGGAAATGCGGGAAGTGTAGCCCCACGCGGTATCGGTGAGCGCGATTCCGGGCGCGGATCAGCGCAACACCGTCGCAGTCCGGCGCAGTGATCCGCCGAATCGCGCCCTGGAATATCAGGGCGCTGATGCCACCCCGACGATGGCCGCATACGGTGCGGGGTACTTTTTCGCAAGTCCCGCGATGTCGGTCGATCCTGGTGTGTAGGGTGCCGGGTTCGCTTCCGGCGACGGGTCGATCTTGAGCTCTGCGTAATCGCGCAACCACTCGTCCGCCGTGCCGGTCGCGACAGTGGACAGCACCGAGGCATAACGCGGTCCGCCGCGATGCGACAGCAGACGGCAAATCCAGCCGTAGGCATCGCGCTGGTCGCGCGCCAGCGGCGCGCGGTATTTCGCCAACAGCATTTCCGCCGCGGCATCCATGAACAGGGTTGGTGGAGCCGCGGGCCGGTCGTGATTGGCCTGCGTCGCGATCTGCGCCGAAGGGCCGTCGCCACTCAGCAGCATCGTCATTTCGAGCGTCGCCGAGTCGGGAAGTCCGAGCTCCGCAGCGTAATCGCGATACGGCATCAGCGGCTCGAACGCGAGCGGATTGATGGTGACCTTCCGCATGATCCAGCCTTCGCCGTTCTTGTACATGTAGGTCACGCGGCCGATGCCGCGGTAGTAATAGAAAAGGTATGGCGTACGGATGTGTACGAAGAGTCCGTCCGTCATGCGCCGCTGATGGCCGAGTACCGCGTCGGGCTTTCCGGCGATGGCGAACTGCTCGTCGATGGTGGTGGCATTCAAGGGCAGCCGCGACAGCTTGAGCGCGATCTCGGCTGGGTGACGTGCCGCGAGTGCATCCTGCGCGTACTGGCGGCGCAGCGCCGCGCGATCGATCGTTCCGGGGATGTATTGCGGCACATCTTCCTTGTGATTGCGCGAGTACTCCTTGGCCATGGTCCTGATCTGACCGGGGCCGGCTCGCTTCCCCACCTCCTCCACGACGGTTCGATAACGCGCGGCTTCGCCGAGTTCGAGGATGGTGAATACCTCGCGCATGCCCCGCTCGTAGTAAGGGTCGGCCACGTTCGCGTGCACAAAAAATTCCGCCAGCATGTCGAGCATGGCGCGGTCGCACATCTCCGGGTGCGCGCGCGGCAGGTCGAACACCATCTGCGCCACCGCGAGCTCGTCATCAGAGGTCGCCAGCACGTATTGATAAGTCCAGTAGAGCGGCGAAGGTGCCGCCTGATCGGCGGCGAGCGCCGGACGGAACAACGCCAGCAGGCAAGCGGCTGCGAAATACTTCATGAAGTCTCCCCCGCCCTTCGCTGTATTTTTCTCGGCGGCGAGGCAGTGTGCCTGCGGCGCCGTTCACGCGCAAACCGTGACAGTTCTCACTTGTCCGGCGCGGCCCGCCTGCCTAGCTTCTACCTCATGAAATCCACGAAATGGCCGGTCGCCTGCCTGCTCTTCCTGAGTCCGCTGATCGGCGAATACCTGCTGGGGTCGCTGCCCGCTTCGATGATCGGCTTGTTGCCGCTGATGATGGCGATGTACGGCGCGGGCGCCATCCTGATTCGCGAGGCGGTGCGCGCCACCGGCGGCGGTTGGGGTTCGATCGTACTGCTCGCCACGGCGTACGGTCTTTTCGAAGAAGGTTTCGTCACCCAGTCGCTCTTCAATCCCAACTACCTGCATCTGCGCCTGCTGGATTTCGGCTACCTGCCCTGGCTCGGGACGGCCCTGCCCTGGGCCGTCTTCGTCATTGCCATCCACGTGGTGTGGAGCATCACGGTGCCCATCGCCCTGGTCGAGTCGGCGTTTGCGGATCGGCGCGACCGCCCCTGGTTGGGCACCACCGGCCGCGTGTTGTACGCGCTGGCGTTCGTGGCGGGATGCACCGCGATCGCGGTGTTCAGTTACCGGCAAGAGCCGTTCATGGCTTCACCGCTGCAGTTCGGTGTCGTCGGCGTGTCGATCCTGGCGCTGTGCGTGACGGCATTCCGGTTGCCCAAGCCCGCCGCCGGACCCGCGGCCACCGCACCGCACGGCATCGTGCTGCTGCTCGCGAGCTTCGCGGCGGGATCCGTATTGATGCTCGCCAGCCGCAAGGCGCAATCCGAATGGCATCTCGGCTGGCAGGCCGTCGTGGCACTGGAACTGGCGGTCCTGGCAGCGTTCGTCGGCTTCGTCGTCGCGCAGACTCGCACTGGCCGATGGAGCGAGTCACGCCGTTTCGCTCTGCCGGCCGGAGCATTCCTGGTCTACGCCTGGATCGGATTCCTGACCGACATCAACTTGCACGGCAAGGCGGATCTCGTCGGGCACACGATCCTCGCCGCCCTGCTGTGCGTCGCGCTGGTGGCGATCGGCATGCGCGTGCGAGCGCATGGCCTGCGATCGGCCATAAACCTTTGATCGAACAAGCCGCGCAATCCTGTCGCACTGCGATGCTAGACTCCCCGCCGGTCCTGAAAACCGCCCTCGGAGATTGATCATGCAAGACCAGCCCCCGGTTCCCTACACGCCGGTTTCGGAAGTCAGCGTCGAGGCGCGCGCCAGCTTCATTTCGAAAACCTACGGCCACGTCACCGGCGCGATCCTGCTGTTCACACTCATCGAGGTTTGGCTGTTCAAGACTGGCCGCGTGGTGCCGCTGTCGCAGTGGCTGCTGAGCTTCAACTGGCTGCTGGTGATCGGCGGTCTGACGGTGGCCGCCTGGCTCGCCACCCACGTCGCGCAAACTACCCAGTCGAAGCCGTACCAGTACCTCGCCCTGTTCGGGTTCGTGCTCGCATATGCGATCGTCTTCGCGCCGCTGCTGCTGATCGCCTCTTCGATGCGTCCCGGCATCATCGAGGATGCCGCGCAGATCACGCTGCTCGGAACCATCGGACTCTCGGCGGTCGCGTTCTACACACGCAAGGACTTCAGCTTCCTGCGCAGCGTACTGGTGTGGGCCGGCGTACTCGCGCTGGTCGCCATCGTCAGCGCGGTGTTGTTCGGAATGCAGCTCGGCACCTGGTTCTCGGTCGCGATGATCGGCTTCGCCGGCGCCGCGGTGCTCTACGACACCTCGAACATCATTCATCACTATCCGGAAGATCGCTACGTCGGCGCGGCGCTCGCGCTGTTCTCCTCGATCATCCTGATGTTCTGGTACGTGCTCAGATTGCTGATGTCGCGCCGGTAAACACCGGCACCTATCTACGTGACGGCGGCGGGGATTCGTCCCCGCCCTCGTCCTTGCTGGTGTAGCTGGCCACCATCGTCAGGAACGCGGCCCGGTTTTTCTCGAGCCCCTCCTTCGAAGTTGCGCTGACGCAGAAGAACAGCACGTACTTTGGCTCGCGCCCATACGCCACCAGCTCCCAATGTCCTTTGGTCGTCGGCGTGAATGAAAAGGTGCGCAGGCTGGTGCCATCGCCCGTCTTCACCGCCTCGACCTCTTCGACTTTCGCGTCCGGATAACGCCCCAGGAATCCCCTGTGGTCATCCTTGATCGCCTGGTCCAGCTCCTTGACCGTCTCGCCCTTCTCGTAATAGACAGCCCGCGCGTACATGACGGCCGACGCATTGGCGAAGTCCTGGCCCTTCGGTACGAACATGTTGATGTAGTTTTCGTAACTCGCGTCGCGGTCGTGAACCCAGTCGTCCGGCGGCACGACTTTCGGCCACCACATGAGGATGATCTGATGCTTGTCTCTCTGGGGGTCCGCGATTCCCTCGATCTCGGCGTGGATGCGCTGCGGCAGCGCGGCGAGAATCAGCACCAGGAAGACGCAACGCACGGCTAACATGTTCGCCCCTCCCTCGAATTCAGCGTAACGGCTTTTTCCAGATCCCGATGCGCTCGACGATATCGACGAAGCGCGGGTCCTTGTGCAGCGAATCGAAGATGGGATTCTGCGCGACGAAGCCGAGGGTCGGGGCGCGCTGCTCGAGGGCCTTGTCCAGCCACTTCAGCGCGTTGTCGGCGTCTCCCAGTCCCGCGTAGATAGCCGCGATTTCGTGGGCGGGGACATAGCGCACTTCCGACAGTTTCAGGACGCGCGCGAGCTCGGCCTGCGCCTCCGCGCGCCGTCCCGACAGTGCGTAGACGTTGGCAAGATCCGCATAACTTCCCGGCGAGATCGCCGGAGCCTTGGCAAATTCCGCGAGCGCGAGATCGTACCGGCCGGTTTGCAGGTAGACCCGGCCGAGAGAACGGTGTGCGATGGCGAAATTGTCGTCGAGTGCCAGGCTTTCCTTGAGTTGCTTTTCGGCATCCGCGTAGCGGTGTGCAAAAAAGTACATCGCGCCGGCGCGCGTCTTGGGTAATGTGAGCAGCGGCTCGAGCTCCTGCGCGCGCCTGATTTCGGCCAGTCCGCGATCCAGCTCACCGCGCATCGAGTACAACACGCCGCGAGTCAGATGGGCCTCGGACAAGGTGGGATCGAGTTCGATGGCCCGGTTCAAATCCGCTTCGGCACCTTCCGAGTCGCGGTCGTACTGCAACTTGATGACCGCGCGCGTGACATAGGCCGTCGCCAGGCGCGGCTCCAGCTTCAGCGCCTTCAAAACGGAATCCCGGGCGCGCGGAAACGTGTCGGCCGGTGCGCGCAAGCCCCAGATTCCAAGCGTCGCATAACCATCCGCCATGCGTGAATGCGCCAGGGCAAAGCGCGGATCGCGCGCAATGGCCTGCTCGAAGTAACCAATGGCCAGTTGCAGGCTCTCCTCGTTGCTGCGCGACAAGGCATATCGTCCCTGGTTGTAGAGAAGATAGGCCGCGTTATCCCGCGTACCGCCGACCGCCGCGGTCAGTGGCGTTGTCTGCGCCCCGGGCGTTTCGCCCCTCCGCAGCAGCCAGGCGCCCGCCATGATCAAGACGAGGACCAGCACTCCGGCCATCCACAGCCCGCGCTTCGATTTCGCGATGGACGCCGCAGCCGGGGGCGGCGAAGGCATTGCTGCATCGCGCTCCGGCGATGGTGCCGCCTCATCGCGCACGGCGACCTCGGCGACGAATCGATAACCCTTGCGCGGCACGGTAGCGATGAATCGGTTCTCACCGCGCGCCTCGCCCAGTGCCTGGCGCAGTGTCGAGATGTTCTGGGTGAGGTTGTTCTCCTCGACCACCAGCTCCGGCCAGATGGCGCGCAGCAGCGTGTCCTTGTCGAGAGTCTCGCCGCGGTGCTCGACCAGGTAGAACAAGGTGTCGAGAACTTTCGCAGTCAGCACGATCGGCTCGCCGCTGCCGCGCCTCAGCACGCGGCGCCCGGACTCCAGCGCGAAGCCGCCAAACTCGTAAACCAAGCGTTTCTCAGCGTCCATGCGTCGATTCAGTATTTTTCAGAATTTTTCACCACGCGGGCGAGGACTTCCCGGGCCGAAAAATCGCACAACCGTTGGAAATTCCAACCTGGGAGACAGTCCATGAAATTGCTGAAGCTTTCACTGTTGTTCGTATTCGCCGCCGCGACGACCAGTACGACCCCTGCCGCACCGGCCGACCTTGGGCAGTCGCTCGAAGACGCGGATTGCGGCGGAGAATCCTGCATTGCGGTGTTTCGCGGCCTGTTCGCCTTCGCCGATCGCCGGCTACATGGCCTCCCGGGCAATGGCCGATCCTGCGCCGACTGCCACATGCCAACCGACAACTTCCAGTTGTCGCCGGCGAATGCCGAAGCCCGCTTTCAGAATCTGCAAGCGCGCCGCCAGAGATACCGATATGCCGATGACCCGCTGTTCCGCGCACTCGATGCCGACGATTTCCGCGTCAACGGCGCACAGGCCAGCGATTTCAGCAATCTACGCGAGAATGGCCTGATTCGCATTACATTCCCCTTACCGGCGAACATCCGCCTGATCGATCCAGCGACCAATGCGGTGTCGGACGAAACCACGGTCGACGTCTGGCGCGCCGTGCCGAGCGTCCTGAACGTGAAGCTCACAGGCCCGGACGGTCTCAACCCCTGGTTCCGCGGCCCGAATGTCTCGGGCGGATTCCAGCTGGACGGTCGCATCGCCACATTGCAGGACCAGGCCGCCGCCGCGCTGAAGAATCACGCCGAAATCGTGGCCACCCCGTCGTCCACCTTGCTGGGTGACATTGCAGCGTTCCAGAACGTGCTGTTCTCGTCGCCCCGCGTGCGCGCCTTCTCTGAAGCGATTCGCACCGGAGCCGCGGTGCTTCCCGATCCGGATCCGCCGCTCAATGAACTGGAGCAACAGGGCAAGGTCGTCTTCACTCGCGCCTGCGGCCAGTGCCACGGCGGGCCGGGACAGTCGACGCCGCAAGCTCCCGTGATTCGCTACCACGACATCGTCTCGGAGTGTCCGCGGCCCGTCGATGCCGCCGTTCCGGCCCGATTCAACTTCAAGCCCTGCCCCGCACGGCTGATGCGCAATGTCCGGTCCTACGTGATCACCCTGCCCGACGGCAGCACGATCCGGCGGACCACCTCGGATCCGGGCCGCGCCCTGCTCACCGGCTTTGCCGGCACCGGCCTGCCCGCGCGTGACGACTGGAGCAAGTTCGACATTCCGGGTCTGCGCGGCATTTCAAAAACCGCGCCGTACTTCCACAACAACAGCGCCGACACGCTGGAAGAAGTCGTGGATCACTACAACGAGTTCTTCAAGCGGGTGGTGATCAATTCGCCGGTCGGGCAGCCATGGCCCCCGGCTATCTCGACGGATGGCATACACGTCGATCGCCCGTTTACCCAGGTGGAAGTGCCCGCGCTGCTGGCCTATCTACGCAAGCTCTGATCTTCAAAAAAAGAGGGGGCGCCTCGAAGCGCCCCCTCGATCGAGAAGCCGGGCTCAGAAGTCGAAGATCGCGCGCGCGCTCCAGAACCGGCCACGCGGGTTGTGCGTGCCCTGCACGTAACCGTACAGATCGTTGTTGCCGTCGCCGATCGCGAACGGCGGCGCCTGATCGAAGGCGTTGTCGACGCTCACCAGCAACTTGATCTTGTCCGTGAAGTTGTAGCGGCCCTGGAGGTTCACCGTCGTCATGGAGCCGACCTCGCGAGTGTCGACCTCGTTGTAGTCGGGAACCGTGTCGAGATTGGAGTCGGGCGCATCCTGGAATGGCCCGATGTAGCTCACGGCCGCGTACGCGCCCCACTTGTCGTGTTCCCAGTCGGCGGTCAGCGTCGCGCGATCCTCGGGGTATTCGTACTCGCCCGTCACTTCGCGCGTGATGAAGTCGCCCAGCGGCCCGAGCTCAACGCGCTCGAAGTCGAGCAGCCGGGTGTAGAGCAGCCCGAAGCCAAGCCTGCCGCCGCCCACATCGAAGCGGTACTGCACTTCGAGATCGATGCCATTCGCCGACTGCTGGGCGATGTTGTCGAAGGTGGCATTGATCTGCTGCAGGGGCCCGAGGGTGTCACCCGCCAGCGCCGCGCCGCGGATACAGATGGTGCTCGCCTGGTTGTTGCACTCCTGCTGGTAGGTGAAGCCGATGGCTTCGTCGATCTTGTGGTCCTGGGTGATGTCCCAGTAGTCGATGCTGGCATTGAGCCCACCCTGCTCCCAGGACACACCGAAGTTGAAAGTCTCCGACTCTTCGGCTTTCAGGTTGGGGTTGCCCGTGAACACGATGGTGTAGTCGGTGGCGTCGCAATACACCGGGTTGTCGGCGCAGCCGAACGAGTCCGAAAAGAAGCGCGACTCCTGCGATGGCCCCAGGCCGGTCTGTGCCAGTGACGGCGCACGAAATCCGGTACCCCACGAGGCGCGAAATGCCAGCGACTCGATGGGCGCATAACGCAGCGCGAGTTTCGGATTGGTGGTGTTGCCGAAGTCACTGTAGTCGTCGTAGCGCAGCGCCGCGGACAGGTCGAGGCCCTTGAACAGCGGCACCGCGAACTCGACGTAGGTCGACCAGATGTTGCGGGCCCCGGCCGCCGACACGGATTCGGTACCGAAGATCAGGCCGCGCTGGAACTGGTCGTCCGGTACGTCTTCGACTGATTCCTCGCGGTACTCGACGCCGGCGGCAATGCGTACCTTGTCGTCACCGAGCTCGAACAGCGGACCGGAGATCGTCGCGTCGTACAGGGTCAGCTCGGCCTTGCCACGGCGAACCAGGCTGGTGGTGATCTGGTTGATGACATCCGGCGGATTCTGCGTGGCGCCGAAGGGGTTGTACGCATTCAAATCGAGTTGCTGCTGCAGGAAGTCCGTGCGCACCCAGCCCATGGATCGATCGCCACTCTGCTCGGACTCACTGCGCGCGCGCTGCGCCGCGGCTTCCCACTCCCAGTCGCTGAACTTGCCGCGCACGCCGACGACCCCACGCAGGTTGTCGGTGGAGATGTCCCAGCGGCGTGGCCCCGCATCGACGGTGCGATAGCGGCTGATGCCGAGTGTGGTAGCCGTCGGGAACGGATTGCCTGGATTGTCCGTGCGCACCGTCAAACCCGCGCCTTCATCGAGGGGCGTGGGCGCACCCTGCGCGACCGAGTTGTTGTGTTGAATGGCGAATTCCCCGAACAGCTGCGCGCCGTCGCCGAAATCCTGGTGCGCCAGGATCATCACGCCGCCGCGCTCGGCTTCGGGAATGAGCAGGTTCCACGGACCGAAGTCGTAGGCGCAGGTCTGCCCGGTCGAGCCGACGACGCGGTCCGCGGGACATGCCGGATCGCGGGTGATCACACCGTCCACGAAGAAGCGGCCGGGATAGCCGCGGGAAGAGCGCTGATCGAAGCCGCCTCTCGCGGATTGATTGGCGGAGTCCAGGCCGCGTTCGCTGTTGGTCAGCGTACTGTTCTTGAAGTAATCGAAGATGAACGTGACGTTGTTGTTCTCGCCACTCAGCCCCCAGACCGCGGAGTAGTTCTGCTCATCGTATCCACTCTCGGTGGTGTTGCCGTAGGCAGCGGAGAGTTGCAGGCCTTCGAAGTCCTTGCGCAGGATGATGTTGATCACGCCCGCGACCGCGTCCGACCCGTACACCGCCGAGGCCCCGTCCTTGAGCACTTCGACGCGCTCGATCGCCGCCACCGGGATGGCGTTGATGTCGACGAAGCTGGTGGTGACGCTTTCCGCGAAGGGGCTGATCGCGACGCGCCGGCCGTTCACCAGCACCAGCGTCGCGTCGGCACCGAGGCCGCGCAGGCTGATGGACGCCGCGCCGTTCGCGGTCGAGTCCTGGTTGTTGCCGCGCGTGGAGAAGGCCCCGTTGCCGTTGGCTGGAATCTTTTCCATGAGCTGCTGCAGGTTTGCGTAACCCGCTTTCTCGATGGCGGAGCGGTCGATGATGTCGACAGGAGACGAGTTGCCGAAGTCCGAAGTGCGCGCGATGCGCGAGCCGGTGACGACCACCGTCTCGGGCTCCGGCTCCTGTTGAGCCAACGCGGGCGCCGACAACAGCACCGAAAGACTAACTAATGAGACCAAACCTTGCGTATTCATCCGAATCCCTCCAGAAGAATGACCGTTGGTTGATTTTTGGTGCGCCCGCGCAACAAGGGCGGGCCGACACTGGACCCGAAGACCGGTCCACAAGTGGGCCAACATCTTCGTCCTCGTTCACCGAAGTGTCAAAAGTTCAGAGATTCAAGGAGTTCTCCTACAGCCGCGGTCGCCGGAATGACGCGATGCGTCGATTTGACGCGCCGAAGCGAAGCCGCGAAGGATTGCTGCGCTGGCGCCACGACTGGCATCCTTCGTGCGTCCGGAACACGGGACGTCGCCGCCAGGGATGCGGCACGGGGGTTGATCATGCGAAACGCGAAGCCAGGGCAGGCGTTGCTCGCCCTATCTATTGTCGCGGCGGTCTGCGGATCGCATGCGATCGCACAGCAGGCTGGGCAATCTCCGGCCTCAGAACCGTCGGAACCCGCGATGGACGTAGTGGTCGTCACGGGCTCGCGTATTCGCCAGGATTCGAAGGCCTTTGCGAACCCGGTGACGACGCTGACGGCCGAGACCATCCAGCAATCGGGCAAGACCAGTCTCGCGGACTTCCTCGCGACGTCGCCGGCATTGCTGGGATCGACCACCGGAGACCTCACCGCGGGTTCCAACTACGGCTTCGGCGAAGTCGGCTTGAACCTGCTCGACCTGCGCCATCTGGGTGTGGACCGAACGCTCGTGCTGGTCGACGGCCACCGTCACGTCTCTGGCCTCGCCGGCTCCGCGGCGGTCGACATCGACGCCATTCCCACTGACCTGGTTCAGTCCGTGGACGTGCTGACCGGCGGCGCGTCCGCCATCTACGGCGCGGACGGCGTATCCGGCGTGGTCAACTTCCGCATGAAGACCGATTTCGAAGGCTTCACGGCCCGTGTCCAGACCGGCAGCTCGAGCGAGGGCGATGGCGACAACCTGTTTGCCGCATTGACCGGGGGCATGAATCTCGGCGAAGGCCGCGGCAACGTCGCCTTCGCGTACGAATACAGCTCCGACGGGCGCGTCAACGACCAGGACCGCAGCTACCTGCGGCCGCCCAAGGCCGCCTATCTATTCCAGAACCAGGACGATCTCGACGATGATCCGAACGTGCCCGACCAGGTCCCCTACAACGACGTGCGGTACGCCGACAGCGCGCGCCAGGGCGCGGTCGACGTCGACTTCGACGGCGTTCCGGATTACCAGGGCACCGGCGCCCTGTACGACCGCGGCTTCCTGCTCGAGAATGCGGGCGGCTACACGCAGGGCGGCTCCAGCACCAACATCGACGGCTACCAGGGCGACCTGTTCCCCGAGCTGAAGCGCCACATCTTCAACGTACTCGGGCACTTCGATGTGAACGACAAATTCACGCTCTCGGCCGAGGCCAAGTATGTGCGCTCGGAGGCGAAGTCGCTGTCGCAACCGAATTACGACTTCTATCTATTCCTGCAGGCCGACAATCCGTTCATGCCACAGGCGCTGCGTGACGCCATCGTGCCGGGAGCCGCGGCGATTTACTTCGACGACCCTGCGACACCGGACGGCGTGCTGGTAACACGCGACAACTTCGACATGGGCATCAACACCGAAGACACCACGCGCGACACGCTGCGCGGCGTGCTCGCGGCCAATGGCGACATCTCCGATCACCTGCGTTACGAAGTGTCGTACGTCTATGGCCAGACCAAGAGCCGGATCGTCGAGAACGGCAACCGCCTCACCGACAACTGGCTCGCGGCCATCGACGTGGTCAACGACCCGACCACGGGCGTGCCGGTGTGCAGATCGTCGCTCGATCCGGACACGGCGATTGCCGGCTGCGTGCCCTACAACATCTTCGGCGACGGCGTGCGCGATCCGGGCGCCGTCGATTTCGTCACCAACGACAGCGTCTCGCACAGCAAGGTCACCCAGTCGGTCGTCTCGGGCTCGCTGTCCGGCGACTTTGGATCCCACCTGGAGCTGCCGGGAGGCGCGATCGGCTACGCGGTGGGCGCGGAGTATCGGCGCGAAACCAGTGACGCCACATTTGCGGCGGAAATCGAAGATGGCTCATCGTGGTTCGGGCCGGTAGCTCCGTCCAGCGGCAGCTTCAACGTCAAGGAACTGTTCGCCGAGGTGAACCTGCCAGTGCTCAAGGACGCGCCGTTCGCCAACCGGCTGTCGTTCGGCGGCGCGTTCCGCGCCTCGGACTACAGCACCGTTGGCAAGACCAATTCCTGGAAAGTCGACACGGTGTACGCGCCGGTCGAATCGGTGACGTTTCGCGGCACTTACGCGCAGGCGGTGCGTGCGCCGAACATCGCGGAGCTGTTCTCGCCGCAGAGCGTGGATTTCAATTTCATCGTCGATCCCTGCGACATCAACGAGCTCAACAACGGCAAGAGCACGCGCGAAGCCAATTGCGCCGCGCTGCTGACCAGCCTCGGCATCGACCCGACGACGTTCACGCCATCGAATACGCCGCAGGCCACGCTGTTCACCGAGGGCACGGCCGGCGGAAACCGCGACCTCACCGAAGAAACCGCGAAGACCTGGACCGCCGGCGTGGTCCTGCGCCCGGGATTTGCGCCGGGCCTGGCGGTGTCGCTCGACTGGTATGACATCCGGATCAAGGACGCGATCAACACGCCGGAAGCCCAGGAGCTGGCCGATCTGTGTGTCGATCAACCGACGCTCGACAACTCGTTCTGCCCCGGCATCACGCGCGATCCCGCCACCGGCTACATCGTCGGCTACACCGTCCACCCGGACAACGTGGCGCAATTCCGCACCGCCGGTCTCGACATCAATTTCGACTACCACCTGTCTACCGAGGGCATGGGCGACTTCAAGTTCCAGCTGGTCGGCAACTATCTCGACCGGCTGGAGTTCGTATCGTCGCCCGGAGCCGAGACCGACAACGACCTCGACGAGCAGTACAACCCGAAGTACTCGGCAACGCTCGACGCTTCCTGGACGAGCGGCGCCCTGACGCTCGCCTACGGCATCAACTGGTTCAGCGAAACCGACCGGTTCACGCGCGAGACCCTGGCCGGCGATCCGGACTACAGCGATCCGCGATATTTCAAGGTTCGCGAGAAGTGGGAGCACGAGATCAGCGTGGCGTACGACGTCAACGACCAGATCAACCTGTACGCGGGCATCAACAACATCCTCGATGCGAAGCCGGCGTTCGAATACAGCTCCTACCCGGTGTCCGCGATGGGGCGCTACTTCTATCTCGGCGCGAGGATGAACTTCGGCGCTGCGGGTAAATGAGCCGGCGCGGCGGCGCGGGCGGCCTGCTGCTCGCCGCCCTCGCCCCAGCCCTCATTCCGGCCGGCGCGCCCGCCGCGACACCTTTCACCACCGACGACCTCTATCTACTGCAGACGGTCTCCGATCCGGACTTTTCGCCGTCCGGCGCGTCCGTCGTCTACGTCGTCTCGGGCAGCGACCGGAAATCCGACCAGACCACCAGCGATCTGTGGTCCGTCGCCTGGGATGGCGGCGCTCCGAAGCAGCTCACACGAACCCCCGAAGCCAATGAGTCGCAGCCGCGCTTCGCGCGCGATGGCAAGTCCATTTACTACCTCAGCGACGCCGGCAACAAGGATGAGACCACGCAGCTGTGGCGCATGTCGGCGAGCGGCGGCCGCGATCGCCGCGTCACGGACATCCCGGGTGGCATCAGCGATTTCGATCTCGCGCCCGACGGCAAACGCGCCATCGTGGTCGCCGAGGTCGGCGGCACCGTGGGCAACAAGGCCGAAACCACCCCGCCGATCGAGACCACGCGTTTCCAGTTCAAGGTCGATGGCGAGGGATATCTCGACGATCGTACGCAGCAGCTGTTCATGGTCGACCTCGCCACCGGCAAGGCAAGACAGCTGACCGGCGGTCTGCGCGATCATTGGCATCCCGCCTGGGCACCCGACGGGCTGTCCGTCGCGTATACCGCGAAGGAGCGTGGCGACACCGACCGCGACAGCAACTTCGAAGTCTTCGTTCAGCACGTCGATTCAGGCAATCCGAGGAAGATCAGCACGTCGGCGGGGCCCGACGACGATCCCGACTGGCTCGCACGACCGTCGTGGTCGCCGGACTCGCGGCACCTGCTGTGGCTCGAAGGCGGCGACAGCAAGTGGATCTACTATGCGAGCGCGCAGCTCGCGATTGCCGACGTCGCGAGCGGCGAGATCACCCGGCCTGCGCGCATCGATCGCTGGTTCTATTTCCCGAAATTCGCGCCGGACGGTTCGATACTCTCGCTGATCGAACAGGACCGCGACACCTGGCTGGCGCGCATCGATCCCGGCAGCGGGCACATCGACTACCTGACCTCCGGCAAACGTTTCGCCAGCGGCTTCGTGGTGGCGCCCGACGGGCGCATCGCGCTGCTCGAGAGCGACGTCAGCTCACCCGCCGGGCTCCTCGCGCTGGATGGACGGCGGCTGACTCGACACAACGCCTGGGTGGCATCCCGCGCGCTGGGTGAAGTCCGTGACGTGTCTTTCAAGAGTGGCGACACGGAGATACACGGCTACGTGACGCTTCCGCCCGGATTCGACGCAACCCGGCGTTATCCGCTGCTGGCCTATCTACATGGCGGTCCTGTCTACCAGCACAGCCACGAGTTCGATCTCACGCCACGCCTGTACGCGGCCACGGGCTACGCCGTGTTGTCGGTCAATCCGCGCGGCTCCTCCGGCCGCGGCTTCGACTTTTCACGCGCCATCTATGCGGACTGGGGCAATCTCGATGCGCAGGACATCAGCGCGGGCATCAGTCACGCCATCGACGGCGGCATCGCCGACGAAAAGCGCATTGGCGTGTTCGGATGGAGTTACGGCGGCATCCTCACCGACTACATGATCGCCAGTGATCCGCGGATCCGCGCCGCGGTGTCCGGCGCCGGTGCGGCAAACTTCTTCGGGCTCTGGGGCGTCGACATGTACGTGCGCGAATACATCTACGAGCTCGGCACGCCCTGGGAAAACTTCGAGACCTGGAAAAAACTCGCGTACCCGTTCCTGCACCCGGAACGCATCAGCGCGCCGACGCTGTTCGAGTGCGCGGGCGACGACGACAACGTGCCCTGCGCCGGCGCGCAAGCGATGTACCAGACACTCAAGACACGGCGGGTACCGACAAAGCTGATCGTCTATCCAGACCAGAATCACGAGCTCGACGTGCCGAGCTACTGGGTGCACCGGATTCGTGCCAACATCGAGTGGTTCAACCGCTGGCTCAAGTAAGGGTTGGCGCAAGCGCACCTGAGAAGTACCGGAGTTCTCTGACGCACGATCGCGCCGTTTGCGGCGCATCGCGCGCCGCGCGGCGGCAGAGAATCGCGCAGGTGCGAGTCACGCCCTTTCACCTCTGGATGTTTCTGGCCGGCGCGTGCGCCGCCGGCGTCCTGGGTGCCGCGATGCTGCGGCACCCCCGAACCCGCGTGGTGGGTGGAATCGCAATCGGCAGTGGCCTCGCGGCAGTTGCCTGGCTCGCGCTGGCGGAGTTCACCGGCCGTTTCGGCCAGGATCAATTGTGGTTCCGCGCCCCAACGTTCTATGTCGCGGCACTCATCCTGCTCGGCGCGCTCAGCTGGTGGCTGACGCGGCCCGCTCCGGTTGCGTGGCGCTTTGGACTTCCCGCGACGCTGCTGGCGCTGCTCGTGGTGGCCGGCGTGCTGACACGCCTCGACGGCCGCTCCGCGCCCCTGGCCATGCTCATGCCGACGTTCGAACAACCGGCGCCCGACCTGAGTTTCTTCGATGCAGGTGGCCGTGTGCGGCACCTGTCCGAATTTCGCGGCAAGGTGGTGCTGGTGAATTTCTGGGCCACCTGGTGCGCGCCATGCCGCCGCGAGATGCCGATGCTCTCGCGGCTGCAACGCGAACACGGCGACGACGGCCTGGTCGTGTTGTACCTGTCACTCGAAGAACCCGCGGTGCTCGCGCCTTTCCTGGCCGCTAACCACTTCGACGGGGTGCAGGGGCGAATCGAGGGCGCGCCCGGATTCTACGACGCAGGCAAGTTCTATCCGCTCAGCTACCTCATCACCCGCGACGGGCGCGTGACCCGGCGATGGAGCGGGCGCCCGAAGGAAGACTGGCTCCGGGCCGAATTGACGCGGGCCCTGCATGGCGGCAGCGCGTGATGCCGAACGTGACGGGATTCATCGGCGATTCAGCAGGACCTGTGGATACTGGCCGCCATGCCTGTACGTTTGATAGCCGCCCTCACCGCCGTGGCCTTCACCTCGGCAGCATGTACCACCGATGCGGTCGCGGCGTCTCGGCCCGATACACGCGCGCGCGTGGTGGAACTGGTCAACATCGCCAGGAGCCACGCCCGCCGGTGCGGATCCGAGCGGTTCGCGCCCGCGCCGGCGCTGAACGTGTCGACAAAACTGAATGACGCGGCGGCCGGCCATGCGCGCGACATGCTGAAGAAGAAGTACTTCGATCACCGTGGCAGCGACGGCAGCCAGCCGAAAGATCGCGTGCTGCGCGCCGGCTACAAGTCCCGGCTCACCGGCGAGAACATCGCACTGGGTCCGGAATCGGCGGAGGAAGTCGTCGACGGCTGGCTGGACAGTCCCGGTCACTGCGCCAACATCATGGACCCGAGATTCCAGGACATCGGCGTCGCAGTGGCCAGCGGCAAGAAGCGCGGCCAGATCTACTGGGTGCAGACCTTCGGCATGCCGCGCTGACTACGCTGCGATTGGAAGAAAGCCCCTGGCACAGTCCAGGGGCTTCTTTGATTATCTCCTCTTGATCGGCGTGATGACTCCGTAAGCGCCGTTCTCCTCGTCGTTCGGTCCCGCGGCGTAATAAAGTGAATCCGCCTTCTGCGCGGCAACACCGTTGCCGAAAGCCATGCCCCAGAGGCCGTCGACACGAATGCGCATGTGATGCTGATCGCGCAGCGTGCCGAGGAAACGGCCATTGCGCGGATCGAACGCATTGATGGTGCCGTCGCCGAAATTCCCGACCAGCAGCGCGCCGCCGAATTCACCGAAGCCGAGCGGCGCAAGCGCCAGGCCCCAGGGTGCGTTCAGGACGCCGCGGCTCGCAATGCGGCCGAGCATCACGCCGTCCGGCGTATAGGCGTCGACGAATCCAAACCCCGGCCCCCCGATCTCGTCATCACCTGCGTCGTCCTGTTTCGCATAGGTCACGTAGATATCGCCGTTGATCGCCTGGATGCCGAACGGCGCATACCCTCTGGGCAGGAATCGATCGACGAATGCGCCCGGCTTCACGACCGGCTTGAAAGCGCCGTCGAACATGTCGACGCGGTTGTTGCGGAAGTCCGCGGCATACAGCAGGTGTGTCGCGCCATCGCCGCTCAGCGCCACTCCTTTATAGTTGGCATTGGTGGCCGGTGTCGGAACGACGATAGCCGTCGTCATGTTCACGTTTGGCGCCCAGCCGGCGATCGTGCCGTCCTCGGTCACGAAGATGAAACGCGCGGGACCGCTCACCGTTCCCGACGCCGTCGTCATGCTCACGACGAAGTCGTTACCACCCGCAAACACGATGCCCGTCGGTGCGCCGGGTTCGCCGCCGACTCCCGGAATCGTGACGACCAGCGGCACGATCTTCCCGGTGCCGTCGTACAGCGTGGATTTTCCGGTGTGGTTGTCCGACACCCAGACCGGCCCGTTTGGATTGAAGGCGACGCCCCAGCCGTTCCGTAGATTCGCATCGGGGACATCCGCGGGAACGTTCCCGTCGGAGACCAGCACGTGATTGCTGTATGTCGCCCTGAAAGTTTCGTTCCTGTCGTCGGCGTGTGCGGTGACCGCGATCACGGCCGAGGCCAGGATCAACGAACGCATGATTGACATGACCGTTTCCCCTTGTGATGACTAGATCCGGATCCAACCCTGGATCCGGCGGGGTGTGGGTAACGGTTCGAGTCCCGCGGGTTTCGGCGGGAACATTAAGTTTGCGTCAGGAGACTTGCGGGAACGCGTTCTAGTTAGATGCCGTTGAACTCCCGCGATCTGCCAGGGAATTCTGACGACGGGAACGGCGGCTACTGCGGCCTCTCGCCCGCAATCGTGGTGCGATACATCTCGCGATGCTGCCCGCTGTAGTCGTTGAAGGCCTGGTGCACGCACAGGCGGTTGTCCCACAGCGTCAACGTACCGGGTTCCCAGCGCAGCCTGCAGGTGAACGCCGGTTGCGTGATGTGATCGACCAGGAAGCGCAGCAGCGGCGCGGCTTCCGATTCTGCGAGACCTTCGAATCCGATCGCGTAGGAACCGTCGACGTACAGTGATTTTTCGCCGGACACGGGATGCGTGCGCAGCAACGGATGCACGCTGCCGCGGACTTTCGCGGCGAGCTCCGGTGGCAACTGCGCGAGTTCGCGTGTCGCGGCCAGCCGCCCTATGGGCGTGTCGTTGAGCTGCACGTGACGCTGCGCGGAGGCGAGCACGTCGCGCATGGAAAAGTGCACGCGCAATCCGCCTAACAATCCCTGCATGGCCGGGCTCAGCATGCGCCAGGCCAGCGCCGAGTTCGCCCAGATCGTATCGCCGCCGAACGGCGGCACGGTCACCGCTCGCAAGGTGCTGATCGCCGGCGGCTGCGGCAGGAAGGGCGAATCCGTGTGCCAGCCCGAGCCGAACACCATGGCCGAGTCGTCGTCGGCGCGCTTGATGACCGGCTGCACCTCTGGATAGTCCGGCACCCCGGTGGTGTAGGCATCGTCCGCGAAGCGACCGAAGCGGCGGCTGAAGGCCGAGTGCTCCGCGTGGCCGATGCGCTGATCGCGGAAGAAGATCATCTTGTGACGGAACAATGCGTGCTGGATCTCGGCGAACGCGTCGTCACTTGCATTCGCGACGTTCACACCGCGGATCTCCGCGCCCATCGCCGCGGCGAGCGGAACCGCCTCGATGTGCCGGTAACGGGCCGACGTGTTGTCGAAGCCGGCGTGAGGATGCAGCTGCATGGCCGCTAGAGTAGCGCGGGCGGCGGGCCCGCTTCACCCGCGAGCGACAGGCCACTCGTCGATCAGCGCGCGGCGGCGAGATGCGTGATCGCCAGGCGCGACCACAGGCGGTCGACGTCCGCGCGATGATCGTCGGCGAGCACGATGGCGCGCGCCGAGAGCTCTCGCATGTGTCCGCGATTGACCAGGATCAGCAACGCGCCCGCGAGGCGTCCGAAGTGCACGGAGCGCGCCAGGCCCGGACCTTCCGGCGCCGCGAGCGCGCCGCACAATTCGACGGGCAGCTGCCAGCTCTCGGCGATGCGCAACGCCGTGGGCGTCACCCAGTCGTCCAGAAGACTGGCCACGGCCGTCGGGCGCACACCGTCGCCATCCGACAGACAATGTTCTCGCGCGATGCGAAACACCGTGTTGCTGGCGAGCCCAAGCAGCAACACCAGCAGCCGCGCGCTGAACGCATCGGTGCGTTCGATGCGGGCCGCATGCAGTTCCGCGCACGCAGCGGCGTATTGCCCGTGCTCCCAGGTGAATTCGGCGAACGAGGAGAATGGACCGCGCGCGCCGGTCATGACCGGATGAAGCAGAGCGGTGGCCACCAGCGAACGCAGACCGTCCGTGCCGAGGAGCGACACCGCCCTTTCGAGATTGTCGATCGGCTTCGCTCCGCTGGCTCTATAAAAAGAGCTGTTGGCGAGCTGCAGAATACCGCCGAGCAGCGTGCCGTCCTCGCCGATGATGCGCGCCATGGATCTCATCGACGCGTCGCTGTTGATCGCGCTCACCAGCCTGGGCAACAACGAGGGCCGGCGTGGCAGGTACTTCGCCTGCAGCTCCAGGTCGCCGAGCACGAGCGCGGCCGGTTCGAGCGCTGCGCGCTCGCGCTCCGTCGCCTCGTCGCGCAGGTCGCCGAGGTCGGCATCGAGCGCGAGTGCCGTGAAACGCCGCATGGCCACAGCCGCATGCGCACCCAGGCGCATGCGCGGCTGAACCCGGGCTTCCTGCCGATCCTTGGCCCGCCGCGGTCCCGTTCGTGTAAACGATCGGCCGAACCATTGATTCACAAGAGAGCCCATTCCGGAACGGAAAGCGGCAATCATGGTTTACGGGTATCGGCGCGCCACGATTATTCTGAAGCCCCGACGGGGACACTAAGTAAAGTGCGCCTCGCCTGCCTGCCCCGGCGCCTCTTTCTTACGCCGCTCGTACTGCCGCCCGAGGCTGAATGCGTTCACCGCCCAGAGACCCGAGAAAACGATCCCCAGCCCGAAAGTGGCATACGTCCCGAAGCCCAGTACTTCCATCCCCTTCTGCATCCACGCCGAGCCAAGATCGCCAAAGCGGTAGATCACGGTGTCGATGAAGTTCTTCGCCTTGTAGCGGCTCTCCTGGTCGACGACCGTGAAGCAGATTTCGCGACACGGTCGCGCGATCGCGTACTGACTCACGCGTCGCAGCGCCTGCATCGCCTGCAGCATCAACAGTGTTGGCGAGAGCGCCATCAGCACGAACGAGATCACCATCAGGACCGGATTCACGACCAGGCCGCCGGTGACGCCGAATCTTTCGATGAAACGGCTCACGCCGAACATGGCCACGATGGCGGAGCAGAGATTCACGACCATGTCGATGTCCGCGAGTGCCTGCGTGCGCTCGGCAAGGCCGGCGAACGCCCGAGCAATCATTTCCGTCTGCAGGAAGTACCCGACGGTCGCGATCCAGGTCATCAGCATGATGAACAGCGCCTGGTTCACGTGATACGAAGAGGAAAACGTCACGCGGAAGCCGTCGAACAGCGTGCCGCCGAGCGGGTGTTCGAGCGTCGATGCCTGCGTCTCCGCGTGGACGACCAGCAGCCGCCGCTTCTCGCGGATCAAGGCGAGCACCAGCACGATCACCACGGCTATTCCCGCTGCCGCCATCAGCAGCAGGCCGCCAACGCCGATGCGCGTCGCGAACACCCTCGCGAGCGCGGGCCCCGCGACCGCGCCGAGACTTCCGCCGGCCGCGATGGTCGGCAGCAGGCGCGAGGCTTGCGCGGCCGTGAACGTGTCGACCATCAGGCTGAAGAAGACCGAGATCATGAACAGATTGACGACGCTGAACCACCAGTAAAAGGTGACCGCGAGCCCCTGATTCACGGGCCCGGCCTGCACCCAGCCGTAGAATCCCAGCAGGTTGACGATCAGGAAGGCGAACACGGCGGGCAACACGCGCGCGACCTTGAACGTGTCGGTGAGCCAGGCAAACGCGGGCGAAGCGATCAGGGTCAGTATCAAGGTGCCGAGATAGACATTCGGCAGTTGCTGGACGCCGAGCACCGTCGACATGGCGTCGCGAACCGGCCGGAGAATGTAATAGCTGCCGAGCAGCATGAAATTGCAGGCGAACGCCAGTGCAAGTATCCGGCGTTCCTCAGGCTCGATCTTCGCGATGAGTGACTTCAACGCGTGGCATCTTGCCCGGCATTGCGCGGGATTCCAACGCCCGCGTGGCAGCCGCGGCACATACAATGCGCGCATGGGCATTTCAGACGACGACCTTCGCGCATGCGTCCGGGTACTGCGCGCGATCGAAGCGGATCGTTCCCACCTCACGCGCCTCACCCAGGAGCAGCGCCGTGAACTCCTGACGCTCGCCGGCCTCGTTGCAAAGCCCGAGCGCCACCATCTCGTCCGCATGGCCAAGGCCTTCCGGCGCGCCGAACGCGAAGCGGCGAAACAAAGCGATCGCAACGCCATCGAGCAGGCCGGCCTGCGCATTCAGCGCCGTTCTCCGGAGTTCGCGCCGCTGTGGCTGGAACCGCCCAAGCCCGAAGACCTCGATGAGCGGCCGCGCCTCAACAAGGAACGCGACTGTTACGTCTGCAAGCAGCCCTTTTCGAAGGTGCACCGCTACTACGATTCCATGTGCGAACCCTGCGGCGACTTCAACTACGCCAAGCGCGAGCAGAGCGCGGACTTGGGCGGCCGGTACGCGCTGATCACAGGTGCGCGGGTGAAGATCGGCTACCAGGCTTCGCTCAAACTACTGCGCGCCGGCGCGAACGTCATCGTCACGACCCGCTTTCCGGTCGATGCCGCCGATCGCTATTCGCGCGAGGCGGACTTCGGCTCGTTCCGCGAACGGCTGCAGGTTCACGGGCTGGACCTGCGCCACACGCCGAGCGTGGAATTGTTCGCGAGATTTCTCGCCGAGCGCCTGCCGCGTCTCGACTACATCCTCAACAATGCCTGCCAGACGGTGCGCCGGCCGGCGGGATTCTTTCATCACCTGATGGCGCGGGAGGCTGATTCGATCGCCGCACTGCCGTCGACCCTGCGATCCACGCTCGCGGATCATGACGAGCTGCGACAAATGCTCGAAAAGTGGCCGGCGAAAACTTCCGACGCCCTGGTGATGACTGAACGCAACCCCGGAGAAGGCGTGGTGCACAGCGCCTCCCTTTCGCAACGGCGTTACCTCGATGAAGACTACCGCGGCGGCGAAGAGCTCTTTCCCGCGAATCGTTTCGACGAGGACCGGCAGCAGGTCGACCTGCGCGAGATGAACAGCTGGCGCCTGCGAATGCACGAAGTCGAGACGCCCGAACTGCTCGAGGTGCAGCTGGTGAACGCCGTCGCGCCGTACATCCTCAACGCACGACTGAAGCCGCTCATGGTGCGCACCGCGGGCGCCCACAAACACATCGTCAACGTCAGCGCGATGGAGGGGCAGTTCTATCGCGCGACCAAGACCGACAAACACGCGCACACCAACATGGCGAAGGCGGCGTTGAACATGCTCACCCGCACGAGTGCGCCCGACTTCGTGAAGGACGGCATCCACATGAACGCCGTGGACACCGGGTGGATCACCGACGAAGACCCGGCGGTGCACGCCGCGCGCAAGGCGGAAGCAGGATTCTCACCGCCTCTCGACATCATCGACGGCGCGGCGCGGATCGTGGACCCGATCTTCGCGGGCCAGATGACGGGCGAACACGTGTGGGGACAATTCCTGAAGGACTACAAGCCCGCCCCGTGGTAGCAAACCCTCACTTCCCGAGCCATATCTCGATGTAGCCGGGTCGAACTCCCGGGTCTTCGTAGAGCCGGGCCTCCGTCGTCTTGTCCGGCAGCTTGCTGCGCATGAATTTCGCCAACGCCTCGGCCTGATTCGAATCCTGCGCAAAGAAGAAGCGCACTTCAGGGTGATCGGGCCTTCCCTCGTCCTTGATCACCTTGGCGTTCAGCACGCGAAATCCGGCCGCTTCGAAATCAGCCTTGTAGGTCGCGAACGAAGTCTTCAACTGTTCGGTCGCCGCAAGAAGATAGATCCGGGCATTCGCGACGATTGGCGGAGCCAGCGGCGCATTCGCGGCCGCGACCTGCGGGATCGATTCGGGGTCCTTTTCTTTCGACTTTATGTAGTCGTGGACCGCCAGTTGTACCTCGGGGTCCTTCAGCAGTCTGGTCTCCACCAGTAGTTGCAGTGACTCCAGGCGTTGCTTGCCGTCGCCCGACTCCAGCGCCTTCAGCACGAGGTCGGAGTTGAACTTCTGCTTCGCCAGCTGCACCTGAGACCAGCCCGTGACGGCCGCACCTGCCACCGCTCCGGCAATGGCGATGGCGCCTGCAAAGATCGTCCCCTTGGCTCCGTCCGCCATCGCCGTCTCCTTTGCCGGCAGTCCGCGCCTGCACTGCGAGAGTGTGGCCGGATGAAGCTTTCAATTGACTTACACATCCTTGCCGGCAGTTTCGGAAAACGCGATACGATGGCGCCAACGCCCCGGTCAAGAGGGTCGCGATGTCCGGTCACGATCTGCCCGATTTCAAATTTCTCGCCACGCTGCGCCGCCGGAATCTGTTTCGCGTCGCCATGGCGTACCTGGGCACAGTCTGGTTCGTGTTTCACGTCGCCACGGTCATCGGCGAGACCTTCGAGCCGGTCCATCACGTGCTGCGATGGTTCGCGTACGCGCTGGTCGCGGGATTTCCGGTCGCACTGATCGTGGCCTGGTGGCGTGAGCGTCCGATGCAACGCGAGCACAGTCCGAAGCACGCACAGACGGCGCAGAGCGCACACCTGCGCGCGCGCCGCCTGGACTTCCTGATCATCGGCGTGCTGGTGCTGGCCATCATCGCGCTGGCGGCAGATCGCTGGGTGTTTCACCGCCCCACCGAGCAATCCATGCTGGTGCTGCTGGGGTTGCTGGTCGTGCTGCTGATACTGGACCGGTTGCTCAATCGCGGCGGTACGCACTCGATCGCGAACGGCGTGGAAGCTCCGGGCGAGCCACGCGTGGCGATCCTGCCGTTCGCCGACATGAGCGCGGAGAAGAACCAGGATTATTTCTGCGAAGGCATCGCCGAGGAAATCATCAACACGCTCTGCGGTGTCAGCGGAATGCGAGTCGCCTCACGCTCCGCCGCGTTCCAGATGAAGAACCGCGCCATGGACAGCCGCGAAGTCGGGCGCCTGCTCAATGTGCAGTCCTTTCTCGAAGGCAGCGTGCGCAAGAGCGGCGACCGCCTGCGCATCACCGCGCAGCTCATCAACGCCGCCGACGGATTTCATCACTGGTCGCAGACTTTCGACCGGATGGTGGAAGACGTATTCACCATCCAGGAGGAGATAGCCCGCCACATCGTCGACGCGCTGCGCATCAAGCTGCTCGCCGCCGATGCCACGCGCATCAAGCGCCGTGGAACCCATAACTCCGCCGCCTACGATTTCTACCTGCGAGGCCGCCAACTGCTGCACAAGGAGAAGGAGATGGAGCAGCGCGCCGCGGTCGAATTGTTCCGGCGCGCCATCGCGCTCGACCCAACGTTTGCGCACGCCCAGGCGGGACTCGCCGATGTGCTCGCGCGGCTGCTGCGTCAGCGGTATGCGGTGCAGGGCGTGACGGCGCAGGACGCGATCAATGCGGCCGGTCAGGCGGTGCTGATCGCCCCGGATCTGCCCGAGGCGCACGTGGCGCGCGGTAACGCGCTGCAGCTGGTGTCGGATCACGAAGAAGCGGAACGCGCGTTCGAGCGCGCGTTGGCGCTCGATGAGCGGCATTTCGAGGCTCACTACTGGTTTGCCAAGTTCTACGCGGGCCGCGGTCAACATGAGAAGGCAGCGCGCCACTACGAGGCGGCATACGACATCCAGCCGGATGACTACCGGCCGATCACCCTCGCGTTGCAGGAATACCAGGCGATCAAGGACTCTGCAAAAGAGAAAAGCGCGCTGCGTCGTGCGTGGCAATCGCTCGAGCGGCACCTGGCGATCGACCCCGACGATTCCTACGCGTCCGATCACGCCGCCGGCGTGCTCATGCTTTTGGGGCGACGCGATGAAGCCAATCGGCTGCTCGAGCGCGCGATTGCGCTCCGGCCCGATGACTACGGCACGCTGTACACGGCGGCATGCACGCTGTCGCTGGGCGGCGAGTACGAGCGCGCGCTCGATTTTCTTGCGCGCGCCGTCGGTACCGGTCGCGGCAATCGCGACTGGATCCTCAATGACAATGACCTGGCGCCTTTACGCGGCTACCCGCGATTTCAGGAGATCGTCGCGAAGCTCGTCTGAGATCCGGCTGCGGCCGTGGGTCAGAGTCGACCCACCCCGAATTTGTACACGAGCTTCCCGCCCAGCCATCCACCGAATGCCATGACGCCGAAGCCGACGGCGGTGGTCACGAGCGCCAGGATGGAAATCTCCGGCATGGATGGAGAGCCGTGCAGCGCCAGTGCCAGGAGGAAAATGAGCCAGGCGCTGCACATGGCCATCAGGTGTATGACTGCGGTGTCGCGGGCCGGGGAATCCTTTGCCAGGCCAGCGAAGTCGTGAATTCCCGCGATCATCGCCAGCAGTCCCGACGCGCATCCCAGTGCAAGTGTTGCAAAGGCAAGCTGTGCAGCCAGCGGCGATGGCGCGGCCATGCCGGCGACATCCGCCGCGACCGCGCAGCTCCAGAACACAATGGGAAAGTGCACCAGCATCGGGTGCACCGGGTGGCCTGCAAGGCGCACCGGCTCAACTCACGATGACGTATTCGGCCGCGAGCAGCGTGGCGAAGCCGGCGACCGCGAGCAGCGCGTGTCCGACTACCAGGCCCGACGGCAGTGCGCGACCGCGCAGGTGAAAGCTCAGCAATCCAAAGCCACCCAGCGCCGCGACCAGCAGCAGTCCGAGCGCAATCGCCGGCGCGCCGTGCAGTCCCACTTTCACCACGGCGAGTACCAGGATGATGAGACCGGAGGCGGCAAATCCGCCGTGCAAGACGGCGAGCACGGGCAGTGGCGGCGTTGCCTTCCTGAAATGCATCACGGCCATCGTCAGGCCGGCAAGTGCAGCGATGGCAAAGCACAGTATCGAAAGTACAAACATGATCTGTCTCCGGGACACGTGGGTGTGCCGTGACAGAAATGCGCGCGACGCCTCAAATGTTCCCGTGACCCGTTAGAGCACGGCCTGCTGACGAACGTACTGCCCACGCTTCATGGTCATGTAGTCGTCGTGCGTGACTTCGCGCAGCTGGCGCGCGAAACGCTCCGTGTCTGCGAACCAATGCTCGAGACTCTGCTCGAAGCGCTGCGGAGCCGGGCTGCCAAGCGAATGCAGATAGGCTTCGACCGCCAGGTAGTAGCGCATGGTGTTGCGCTCCAGCGCGCCGCGGATGCCGCGCACCAGGTGTGGCGGATCGTCTTCGTCCTGGATCCAGGTGAAGCCCACCTTGTCCCGGCCCC
>Ga0207675_100001162_pt1 | contig 26204 bp, 21 predicted proteins | sample KBSSwiS42_FD_184305 | JGI IMG/M metagenome (GOLD analysis project Ga0207675, IMG submission 184305) | Switchgrass rhizosphere microbial communities from Kellogg Biological Station, Michigan, USA - KBS Switchgrass S4-2 (SPAdes) (version 2) | ecosystem: Host-associated > Plants > Roots >...
CTACGCGCTGCATCAGGATTTCTGGTTCTGGCGCGAGGCGCGCCCGCTCGTTTTCGGCTTCATGCCGATCGGCCTCTTCTATCACGCGGCCTACACGCTCGCGGTCTCGGCGTTGATGGGGATGCTGGTGCGCCGCCACTGGCCCGCGCATCTCGAGTCCGCGTCCGGCGAATGATCCCCGCGGCCGTCGTCTTTCTCTATCTCGCGGCCGTGCTCGCCATCGGCCTGGCCGCCCGCCGCGCCGCGGCGCGGCGGCCCGACGCCGAGGACTTCTTCCTCGCCGGCCGATCGCTCGGTCCCGCCGTCTTTCTGCTGTCGCTCTTCGGCGCCAACATGACGGCGTTCTCGATTCTCGGCGCATCGGGTCACGCGTTCGCCAACGGCATCGTCACCTATGGCCTGATGGCCTCCTCGTCGGCGCTCGTGATCCCGCTCACCCTGTTCGTCATCGGCACGCGGTTGTGGGCGCTCGGCAAGCGGCACGGCTTCATGACGCCGGTGCAGATGTTTCGCGACCGCTGGGAGTGCGGCCACATCGGCACCGCGATCTTTGCCGTGCAGGCGGTGCTGCTCGTGCCCTACATCGTCATCGCCGTGATCGGCGGCGGCACGACGCTGCGCGCGGTCAGCGGCGGCCTCGTGCCGTTCTGGCTCGGCGGCGCGGTCGTCTCCGCGGTGGTGATGGGCTATGTGCTCTTCGGCGGCATGCGCGGCACCGCGTGGGTCAACGCGTTTCAGACCGTGCTGTTCCTGTCGTTCGGCGCCACCGCGGTCGCGGTGATTGCCGCCGGCATGGGCGGGTTCCGCCAGGCGATCGAATCGATGCTCGCCTCGCCGGCCACCGCGCCGCTGCTGACGCGCGAGCGCGTCTCGCCGCTCTATTTCTTCAGCTACACCTTCATCCCGCTGTCGTCGATCGCGTTTCCGCACATCGGCATCTTCTGCCTCACCGCGCGGCGGCTCGAACACTTCCGCCGCACCGTCGTGCTCTACCCGATCTGCATGATCGCGATCTGGCTGCCGTCGGTCTTCCTCGGCGTCATCGCCAACCGGGCGCAGGAGGTGCCGGCCATCCAGGCGAAAGTCGAGGCGCGCGCCACGCTGGCCACCCAGGGCGCGTCGCTGACCCCGGAGCGGCGCGACGCGCTGCGGACCGCCGCCGCCGGCGACGATGTGATCCTGGCGCTCGTCCAGGGATATGCTCCGCTGTGGCTGACGGCGCTGCTGGGCGCGGCGGTGATGGCGGCGGTGATGGCGAGCGACTCGCAGATCCTGGCGCTGTCGACGATGTTCACCGAGGACGTGGTGGCGTTCTATCTCGGCGCGGCGCGGGCGCGCGACGCGCTGCTGGTGCAGATCGGACGCCTGTTCGTCGCCGGCGTCACCGCGGTCGCTTACGCGATCGCGCTGGTCGTGCCGCAGTCGATCTTCGACATCGCGACGCAGTACGCGTTCGCCGGCTATTCGGCGCTGGCGCCGCTGCTGGTCGCGGCGCTGTTCTGGAAAGGCAGCACCCGCTGGGGCGCGCTGGCCGCGACGGTGTGGACCGCGGCCGCGGTGATGGCGATCGCGGTGCTGCAGTCGGTGGTGCCCGCCCCGCCGCCGGGTGCGGCGGTGAGCGTGCTGCAGATCGGCGGCGTCGACGTGGTGACGCGCGCCGCGGCCGGCACCCTGGTGCTCGGCTTCCTGCCGGTGGTGCCGATGACGATCGTCTCCGCGCTGCTGATGGTAATCGTGTCGCGTTCGACGCCCGGCGCGCGGCCGGGCGCCGCGACGCTGGCGAGGTACTTCTGATGGCCCAGACACCGGTCTCGCTGGCCGACGATTCCTCCGTCCGCCTGACGGGACTGCAATGGCTGATCGCGATCATCGCCGCGATCGGCTTCGCCTTCGATTCCTACGAGCTGCTGATGCTGCCGCTGATCGTCCGGCCGGCGCTCGTCGAGCTGCTCGGCGTGGCGCCCACCAGCCCCGTCATCAACGACTGGGTCGGCATCATCTTCTACATTCCGGCGGTGGCGGGCGGCATCTTCGGACTGCTCGGCGGGTATCTCACGGATCTGTTCGGCCGCCGGCGCGTGCTGGTGTGGAGCATCCTGCTCTACGCCTTCTCGGCGTTCTTCGCCGGTTATTCGACCTCGGTCTACTGGCTGCTCTTCTGGCGCTGCTGCACGTTTGTCGGCGTCTGCGTCGAGTTCGTCGCCGCGGTCGCGTGGTTGTCGGAGCTGTTTCCCAACCCGAAGCGGCGTGAGGCGGTGGTCGGCTACACGCAGGTGCTCGGCTCGTTCGGCGGCCTGATGGTCACCGGCGCCTACTACCTGCTCGTCACCTACGGGCACAACCTGCCGGCGGTCCGCGGCACCCACGAAGCGTGGCGCTACACGCTGATGTCGGGCGTGATCCCGGCGATCCCGTTGATCCTCATCAGGCCGTTCCTGCCGGAGTCGCCGACCTGGCGCGCAAAGAAGGAGGCGGGCACGCTGAAGCGTCCGAGCTTCGGCGAGCTGTTCCAGCCGCGTTTCTCGCGCACCACGATCGTGACGACGGTGATGATGGCGGCGGCCTACGCCGGCGCGTTCGGCGCGATCCAGCAGGCGCCGCGGATCGTGCCCGGGCTTCCGGAGCTGCGCGGGCTGCCGCGCGCCGCCATCGAGCAGACGGTGAGCGCGGTGCAGTCCTATCAGGAGATCGGCGGGCTGGTCGGCCGCTTCCTCCTCGCCTTCCTCGCCGTGCGCATCGTCAGCCGCCGCAAGCTGATTCGGTTGTTCCAGGTGCCGGGCCTCATCCTCGTGCCGATCGTCTTCGCCGTGGTCGCGACCAGCAGCCTCGAGCTGATGAAGTGGGGCATCTTCTTCTACGGCATCGCGACGATCGGGCAATTCAGCTTCTGGGGCAACTATCTGCCGCGCGTCTATCCGACCTACCTGCGCGGCACGGGAGAAAGCTTCGCGGCCAACGTCGGCGGCCGGATGATCGGCACGATGGCGGCGCTGGTGACGACGCAGCTGGCGAACAGCATGCCGGGCGCCGGCGCGCCCGCGAAGCTCGCGTACGCGTCGGCGATCGTCGGCACGGTGGCGTACGTGGTCGGACTGACGGCGAGCGCGTGGTTGCCCGAGCCGTCGCGGGAAGAGTTGCCCGAGTGACGGGGGCCGAGCAAGCTCGGCCCCACAGGTGTCATGAAACGGGTTCCATACGTTATCAGCGTCGCCGAACACACCGGGTGGGCTCATGTGCTCTGCGTGGCGGCGCAGCATGGTGTCCCCGACGTGATCACGCGCCGGAGGGTGACGCTGATCGATGAAGGCCTGCCGACGCAACCCTATGAACACGATTCAGCCGCGATCAGGGAGGACGAGGCCCAGGCGCTCGTGGAACGCGTGCGGCGATCGATTACGAACTGCACGACGCTCGCGCTCGATCGACTGGTGAGCGAGCTGTCGGCAACACACGCCCCCGTCGCGCTCGCGATCCGGAAGCCGCCATTTCCACGGATTCCTGCACACGTCGCCGCGGTCCGCGCGTCGTACCGCCTGTTGTGCGCGGCGGACGGGATGCTGTATCAGCTCGCCATCTGTCGTGCGGCACGACGGCTCGGGCTCGAGGTCGAGGTATTCAGGCGCGGCGACGAAACGGCATGGGCCGCACGGCTCCTCGGCGTCACACCGGCCGAGGTCGACGCGTTCGTCACCCACACGGGCCGGCCGGCCGGTCCGCCGTGGACACAGGAACACCGACGGGCGTACGCCGCTGGCATCGCCGCGCTGGCCGCCCGAGGAGCTGGGGACTTGGGCCTGGGGGCTGGCTGCCTCGGTCGTAAAGCTTCGTCCAGAGCCGCCATCACCGGAGCTGACTGAAATGGCTCTCGTAGCGCAGCCCTTCAGGGCTGCCATCGCCGGCGCGTTGATCACCGCCGCAGTCAGCACGCTTGGCGACTATCTGTGGAAGAACGTGCTGCCGCACGGTCTGCCGGTCTACTGGTTCGCGCACGCGATCGTGCTGTTTGCGACGATCGGGTTGTGTCTCGGGCTGCCGTCGCGGCGGCCGCTCGCCGGTGCGCTCGGCGCGATCGCGATCGGCTGCGCGGCGACCGCGGGCTTCTATGTCCTGCAGCCGGCGATGGGCTACGCCGCGATGTTTCCGCTGTTCTTCGCGATGTGGATCGGCCTCGGCCTGCTGACCGGCCGCGTGCTGCAGCAGCGTGACTCGATCGGCGCGGTCGCCGTCAGAAGCCTCGTCGCCGCGGTCGGATCCGGGCTCGGTTTCTACGCGATCTCCGGCATCTGGATGCCGTTCAACCCCCAGGGCCTCGACTACGTGAAGCACTTCGTCTACTGGACGCTCGCCTATCTGCCGGCATTTGCCGCGCTGCTCGTCCGGGTGCACGCGACGGGTCGAGCATGAGCCTCGATCCTCATTCGCAGCGCAGGGCGACGATGGGATCCACTTTCGTGGCCCGCCGCGCAGGAATGTAGCTCGCGACGAGCGTCACGCTCGCGAGCAGCGCCGCCACCGCGCCGAAGGTCAGCGGATCGGTCGCGCTCACGCCGAACAGCAGCTCCTTCATCACCCGCGTCGCGGCGAACGCGGCGGCCGCCCCGAGCACAATGCCGACGCCGGCCATCGCCATCGCGCCCTTCAGCACCGCTCCCAGCACCGTGCGTTTGTCGGCGCCGAGCGCCATCCTCACGCCGATGTCGTGCGTGCTCTGGGTGACGGTGTAGGACACGACCCCATAGATGCCGACCGCAGCCAGGACCAGCGCCAGCAGGGCGAAGGCGCCGAGCAGCAGCCTCGTGAAGCGCCTGGCCGACAGCGAGTCGCTGATCACTTCTTCCATGCTCTGTTCTCCGAACAGCACCATGTTGGAGCTGACCTCGCCGATCGCCTGCTTGAGAGCGGGCACGACGGCGTGCGGATCGCCGGTGGTCCGCACGAGGTAATCGCCGCCGGTCGACGCCAGATCCATGACGTTGTCGGGGAACTGGCGGAAGGTCAGGTACATCTGCGAGCGCACCTTGGCCGAGGCATCGGTGTCGAGACCCCAGTGCTTCACATGGCCGGCGATGCCCACCACTTCGCATTTCATGGCCACCAGATCGAGGTTGATGTGCTGGCCGATCGGGTCCTGTTGCGGGAACGCCCTGGCGGCGAACTCCTCGTCGATGACGACGGCGCACGGACTCTTCTCGGTGTCCTGTCGCGTCAGAAAACGGCCGCGCCGCAGGGGAATGCGCATCACGTTGACGTAGTCGGGATCGACGCCGTACATCAGCGCCAGGTCCATCTGACTCTGCTCGGCTGGCTTCGGCCGTCCCTCGACCCAGTACGGCAGCTCCGAGTCGCTGCCGCTGATCGGCACGCCGCCGAACATGATGCTGACGGCCGAGACACCGGGGACCGATCGCAGTCGATCGGTGGTCCGCGTCAGCCCGTTGCGGACGGCGTCCGGCGTGCCATGGACCGCGGGCGATCCGGCGACGCCGAACGACAGCACCTGCCGGGGATCGAAGCCGGGATTCACGCTCCACAGCTGCGACATCGTCCGGATCATCAGCCCGGCCGATGCCGTCAGGACCAGCCCGAGCGCCACTTCGACCACGACCAGCGCCGGGAGAAGACGGTGGCGGGTGGTGTTGCCCCGATCGCCTTCCTTGAGGGCGTCGTTGACGTCGGGGCGCGCGCTGCGCAGCGCCGGCCCGATGCCGAAGAGGATGCTGGTGGCGAACGTGACGGCGGCGGTGAACGCGAGCACGGTGCCATCGAGGTGCACCGTTTCGGCGCGCGGGAGCTGGCTCGCGATCTTCGCGACCAGCGTGCGATTGAGCGCCACCGCGACGGCCAGGCCAACCAGGCCGCCCGAGGCGGCCAGCAGCAGACTCTCGGTCAGCAACTGCTGCGCGACGCGGCCGCGCGTGGCGCCGAGCGCCGTGCGAATGGCCAGCTCGCGGCGTCGAGAGGTCGCGCGCGCCAGCAGCAGATTGGCGACGTTCGCGCACGCCATCAGGAGCACGAACGCGACGGCGCCGAGCAGCACGAGGAGCGGCGTGCGCACGTCGCCGGTCAGGTTCTCGTGCAGCGACACCGCGTAGATGCCGCGGTCCTTGTTCTCGACCGGATACTCGCTTGCAAGACCGGCGGCGACGCCATCCAGCTCGGCCTGCGCCTGCCTGACCGAGCCGCCGGACTTGAGCTTGCCGACGACGCGCATGCCCATGCCGACGCTGCGATTCCAGAACAGCGGCTCGGTCCACTGGCCGATTGGCACCAGCACCGACACCCGCCGCCAGAGCACGTCGTCGCTCGGCACGACGCCGACGATCGTGTACAGCTGTTCGTTCAACATGAGGCTGCGGCCGAGGACGCCGGGATCGCGTCCGAAGCGCGTATCCCAGAAGTTCGAGGTGAGCACCACGACCGGCGCGGCGCCTCTGCGGTCTTCCTCGGATGTGAACGCGCGCCCGAGGATCGGCTTGACGCCGAGGGTTGGAAACATCTCCGCCGATGCCATCTGACCGCGGAGGCGTTCGGGCGTCGCCTGCCCGGTGAGCGTGAACGTCTCGCCCCGGTAGGCGGCCATCGCGTCGAAGGAGCGGCTCCGTTGACGCCAGTCGAGAAAGTTCGGGTAGGACACCGAGGCCTCGCGGAACTGCGGCATGCTCGTGAAGAGCTGCATCAGCCGGTCGGGTTCGGCGTAAGGGAGCGGTCGCAGGAGCACGCCGTTCACGATGCTGAACATCGCGGTGTTGGCGCCGATGCCGAGCGCCAGCACGACCACGGCGACCGCGGTGACCGTCGGCGTCTTTCGAAGGGCGCGCACCCCGAACCGGAGATCCTGAAGCAGAGCTCCCATTGATGGTTTCTCCTGAGGACCGTTGACGTAGCGGCGGCGCGGGAGGTTCCTCCCACCTTCGCTCGCCAGCGTTCTGCGCGAGCTTCGGCGGGCAAGCCCGGAGGTCAGCCGACCCGCGGCGGCCAGACCAGCGTGCCGCGCGCGGCCTGACGCCGCGCGAGGTGTGACGTGCCCCAGCGCCACAACGCGTCGAACACCGGTCCCAGCGTCCGCCCGTACGGCGTGACGCTGTAGCGGACGCCGGCCGACGCCGGCGTGAGCGGCCGCCGCGCGACGAGACCGTCTGCGACCATCTGCCGCAGCTGCTCGCGCAGAACCTTGGGCGTCACCCCCGGCAGCGCGCGTCGCAGTTGACCGAACCCTTGCGGCCGCGCGGAGAGACGCTGGAACAGCATCGGCTTCCATCGGCCGTCGATGACGCCAATCGCGGTGTAGAGCGGGCACGCCGCCCGCTCCTGGTTGCTCGCGTGCATCGTCTCGACGTTCGCGAGGGTACTTGCAAGTGCCCTCTTGTCGATCCTTCCGGGCATGGCTAGATTCTCACGCATGTCTTCTGCGCGCCTGTATCGGGTGATCTTGCCGACGAACGACCTCGCCGCCGCGGTCGAGTTCTACGCGGCTCTGCTCGACGACGCCGGCATCCGCGTGTCGCCGGGCCGGCACTACTTCCGGTGCGGCGAGGTCACGCTCGCTCTTTACGATCCCGCCGCCGACGGCGACGCGCGGGCGCCGCGACCGAACTTCGATCACGTGTACTTCGCCGTCGAGGAACTGGAAGTGGTCTATCGACGCGCCGAGCGCACCGGCGGGCTCTCGACCGAAACGGGAGACGGCCGCCTGCCGATGGGTGAGATCGCCAGGCGGCCGTGGGGTGAACGGTCGTTCTACATGCACGACCCCTTCGGGAACCCGCTGTGCTTCGTCGATGCGGCGAGCATCTTCACCGGCAGGCCGGCGTGAATGATTTTCGGAGCGCGGCCGCTATTGCGCGTTCGGCAGATACATCGACATCACGACGACCGGGCTCTTGATGTCGACGAACTGATGCGGCACGCCTGACGGGACGATCAGGAAGTCCCCCTTCGAGAATTTCTGAGAGGTGCCCGCCTCGATCCCCTTGCCCGCGAGGTTGGTGCCGTTTCTCGTCTCGCCCACCAGCTTGCCGCCCGTGAGCATCGTCGCCGACCCGTCGATGACATAGAACAGCTCGGCCTGCGCCTCGTGGACCGACGCGCCCTGCGTCTGCGGCAGGCGGCGCTCGACGTTGACGTTGTAAGGCGCCAGCGAGAACACGCGCACGCTGCCGGCCGGGCGATCCGAGGGCAGCTTCGCCAGCGCGGCGCTGAGCGCATCGGCCGACATGTGGCTGGCTTTGGTCCGATCGGTCGGCGCCGGCTGCGGCGCCGCCGGTGGCTGGGCCTGCATTCCTCCCGACAGCACGAACAACACGCTCACCGCAGCGAATAGTCTCATCGCATCTCCTCCGTGAGGGCGCATCATCGCACAGGTGTCGCAGACGGGGTCGCAGACCGTCTCGGAGACGGGGTCGCAGACGGTCTGCGGCACGGGGTCGGAGACGGTCTGCGAGACGGGGTCGGAGACGGTCTGCGAGTCGGGGTCGGAGACGGTCTGCGACCCCGTCTGCGGCACCGTCGGCGTCGTCATAAAATGAAATCTGTTGGAGCGCGGGGCGCTCGAAAAAAGCGCAATCGACACCGTCGAGGTGGCTATGGTTGCAACGTTCACGCTGGCCGCTGCAGTGATCGCAAAAATTGCCATGGCGGCCGCGATACCTTCAACGCCCGCAGCCCAGGCGCCGCGCAGCGAGCAGCCGGTGGTCCCAGCGACCGTGGCACTGGTCGAAACCTGGCCCGATGGACGGATCAACTACGAGCTGACCAGCCCGCGGCGCGCAAGCATGTGGACGCCCCGGTTCCCGCGCGTCGACGGCTATGTGATGCCGGAAGGCGCCCAGCCGGTGTTCGCCGTCCAGTTCGCCCGCGTGCTCGTCGGCCGCGACATCCGCGTCGAGGTGTCCGTGCTGCTCGGATCGGCGACGCCGCCCGGCGTGCCGGTGGCCACCGTCCTCGTCTCGCCCGGCTCGCGCGTGGTCGTCGAGGAGTTGACGAAATTCGGCGTTCAGCCGGTCACGCTCTCAATGGTCAACGTTGCGCCGATGACGCCGTACCTGCCGACCGCGATCAGCGTGTCGCCGCAGATCGAGATCGCCAACGTCGAACTGCTCACCGCGCCGTACCCCGGCTACCGGGTGACGCTGCGCAATCTCGGCACGCAGGCGGTGTCGAACGTGAGCGTCCAGTCGTATCGCGGCGGGGAGAAGGCGCTGAGCGCGCTGAAGCGGACCGACGATGGACGCCCGATGATGCAACCCGGCGAGCGCTACACGTTCGATCTGAACCTGACGTCTGGCGGGGCGAGCGACGCCACCATCTCCGGCACGTGGACCCCGCAGCCGCTCGACGTGATCGAAATCGAGTCGGTGCGCTGGGCCGACGGCGCGCACGACGGCACGCCGCCGTTTCCGCAGATCGAGCGGAAAGTCGAGAGCGATTCAGGGGAGCGTCTTCAGCTCCGCCGCATCGTCGACGCGCTCCGGCAAACGCTCGATGAACGCGGTTCCGGGTCCGAGCTCCTCGCGTCCGCAGCGGCGCGCATCGACCGCCTGGCCGATGCCGAGGCCGATCAGCTCGAGGCGGCGCAACAGGCCATGCGAGGTACGAAAGCGGCCGCGCGCGCCGACATCGCCCGCTTCGCGCGCGATCAGCGCACAGCCGCAGACACGGCCGCTGTCACCAAGTGGCTGAAGTCGATGCTGACGCGATATGAGCGATGGCTCGCGCGCCTGACGCCGCCCTGAGCGATCAGCGCTTGCCGATCGCGAACAGCTGCCCGTCGGAGCGGATGAACAGCTGCCCGTTCGAGATCGCCGGCGACGCGATCAGCCGCTCGCCCAGATCGTTTCGCGCGAGGATCTCGGGCTGGCGCCCCGCCTTCACCACGATCGTCTCCCCCGTCTCGCTGACGAAGTAGATCTTCCCGTCGCCCGCGACCGGCGACGCCGAGAAGATGCCGTCGACCCGCTGCTGCCAGATCCGCCGGCCGCTCGCCGCGTCGATCGCCGTGACCGCGCCGACGTCGCTCGCCATGTAGAGAATGCCTTCGTCGTAGACCAGCGACGAGATGTAGGGCGCGCCGGTCGGCACTTCCCACACCACGTGCGACCGTGAAATATCGCCGCGGCCGCCTGGACGCACCGCCATGAAGGGACCGCTGCGGTACCCGCGCGTCAGGTAGACCACGCCATCGTGGAAGGTGGGCGCCGGAATCGGAAACTGGTTCGACCCGCCGACGTGCCACAGAAACGCGCCGCTGCGCGGATCGTAGGCGTCGACGCGCTCGCTCGAGTTGACGATCAGCTCGGGCCCGGTCGACGTGTCGACGACGAACGGCGTGGTGTACGACATCCGGCCGCGACCGCGATCGGCGCGCCAGCGCTCCCTGCCCGTTTTCTTGTCCACCGCCAGCAGGTACGACGCCGGCTGGTGGTCGCACAGGAGCAGCAGCGTGTCGCCGAAGAGCGTCGGCGAGCTCGCATGGCCCCAGTTGATGTCGAACGGCGCGATCTCCTTGCCGAGATGCCGCTCCCACACCAGCTTCCCGTTCATGTCGAGTGCGACGATCTGACCGGTGCCAAACCACGCGTAGACCATTTGCCCGTCGCTCACAGGGCTCGGGCTGGCGAGGTTGTGCTTGTCGTGCACGCCGGGCAGCGGCCCGGATGCCTCGCTGCGGTGCTGCCACAGCCGGCGGCCGTCGGCGCGATTGAACGCCTCGACGACGAAGAAAGTGCGATCGCCGGCGATGCTGCCCGCGAGCGCGCGCTCGCCCGCCACGCCTGCGCTGGCGCCCTGCGCGAGTCGCGGATGACTGCCCGGGCGGCGGACTCCGGCGCCCTGCTGCGAGGTGACGAAGACGCGATCGGCCGACACGATCGGCGACGACACGCCGACGCCGCCGATTGCCGCCTTCCACGCGATGTTCTCGGACGCGCTCCAGCGCACCGGCAAATTCTTTTCGTCCGACGCGCCGGTGCCGCGCGGCCCGCGCCACTGCGGCCAGTCGGCGGCCGACAGCGTCGCATGCAACACGATCGCAAACAGCAGAGCGAACAGATGAAGACGTCTCATGCTCGACCTCGTAAGAAGGCATGAGTCTACGCGAGCCGTGCACATTGCGCACACGATGTCCTCATTTCCGACTGGGCCGTGTGCTCGACGTTTCGATACGCCTGAGCGCCGCGCGCGTACGCGCGAGGCCAGGCAAGCCGTTCATCGGGCGAGGTTCCCGGAAAATGGCTGAACGGTCGAGCGCATCGCACGATTGCGGCCTCACCGTTGCTGGCGATCGAGGCAGGAGGAGTTATGACGAGCACAGTGTGGAAAGCGACGTGCGCGGCGATTGTCGGGTGCGCGACCGCGGCCATCGCCCAGACGACAACGCCTCAGCCTCAGACCGACGCGTCCAGCGCCAACAAAAAGGTCACCATCGTCGGCTGTCTAACGGCTGCGCCCGCGAGCACTGCGGCTGCGACGACGCCGACCGGAACGACAGGCACACCCGCTCCGACCGCCACCGCCGGCACGGCTGGAACCGCCGGCACTGCAGGCACGGCCGGCACCGCTGGTACGGCCGGCACCGCTGGCGAAGCGGCCGCGGCCAATGCGTCGTTTACGCTGACCAACGCCGCGCCGGAGGCAGCCGAAGGCGCAGCCGCGGCGACGACGCCGGCGGAGAACCAGAGCGCGGCCGCTGCCGCGGGCCAGACCTATCGACTGATCGCCAACCCGAACGGGCTTCGCCCGCACGTCGGCAAGAAGCTGGCGCTCACCGGAACGCTGGAAGGGGCCGACAGCAGCGCCGCCGCCGCGACGGCCGGCTCCGAACCCAAGGCGCCCGCGCTGAGGGTCGAATCGGGCAAGGTGATCGCCGAATCGTGCACGGCGCAGTAGCGTAGTTGCTCGTCCTGGTTGCTGGCTCCAGCGAGCCAGCAACCAGCCAACCAGCCCCCAGCCCCTTACTGCACGTTCGCGCTGACAGATGCGGCGCCGTTGAGCGTGAACGTGCACGTCCTCCGCTTGCTGCCCGCGCTCGAGCACGCGCCCGACCAGATCGCATCGCGCCCGTTGGTGACGCTCAACGTGATCGACGTGCCGACGGCAAATGACGCGGAGCCGCTGCTGCCGACCGCCACATTGATCCCCGCCGGGCTCGACGTCACCCGTTCACCGCTGCGTCCGGACGCGCTCACCGTCAGCGTCGCCGTCTGTCCCGATGCCGCAGGGTTGACCATCATCGGCGCCGAGCGTGTCACGCCGCCGAACGTGCCTGAGATCGTCGACGAAGTGGACGCGGTCACCGACGTCGTCGTGATCGTGAAACTGGCGCTGGTCGATCCGGCAGCCACGGTCACGCTCGCCGGCACCGACGTCGCGGTCGAATTGTCGGAGAGCGAGACCACCGCCCCGCCGCTCGGCGCCGCCGCGGTCAACGTCACCGTTCCGGTCGACGGGTTGCCGCCGACGACGCTCGATGGACTCACTGACAGCGCCGACAGCGTCGGACCAGACGGCGGAGGCGGCGACGAACCGGCGGTGATGGTGAGCAGCGCCTGCTTGCCGGGACTGCCCGCCAGGTCGGCGAAGATGTTCATGTTGAACTGCGAGCTGACCGGCTTCGTGACGACGGTGAAGGTGGCGCTCGTCGCGCCGGCCGGCACAGTCACGCTCGACGGCATCGTCGCCACCGTCGTCGGGGCGGGCGTCGACAGCGACACGACGGTGTTGCCGCTCTGCGGCGCGCTCAGCGTGACGGTGCCCGTCGACGGGTTGCCGCCGACGACGCTGGTCGGGTTCACGGAGACGCCGGAGAGCACCGGCGCCGACGCCGGCTTCAACACCCTCAACACCGAGCTGAAGCTGTAGCGTCCATCCGACGCAGTAATGGTGACGTCGGTGTCGGCGGCCGGCGGGTTGGTGTTGAAGAATGCCTGGTAGCCGAAGACCTGCTGGCTGGCCGGCGTCGCGACGCTGGTGTTCGGGACGATGCTCGGATGGCTGCTGGTCAGCGTGATCGTCGGCCCGCCCTCGCGCGACAGGCCGCTGATGTCGATCTGGCCGAACGTCTGGTTGCCGCCGGTGACCGGATTGGTGCCGGTGATGTGGAAATTGCCGAGCGTCGGGATCGCCACCGAGGGCGCCGGATCCGGCGGCAGCATCACCAGCCACTGATGCCCGCCGCGTCCGTTGGTGATGAGGAACGGCGGGATCGACGCGTTGAACCAGAACCCCTTGACGTCGACGAACTCGATCTTCGGCACGTAGGAGGTGGCGACGTCGAACGGGACGCTGGTCGCGCCGGTCGGGAAGCCGATGCCGCCCTGCTGCGGGAAGTAGATCGCGTTGAAGTCGGGATCGAGCACACCGGGGACGCCCTGTTCCTGATCGCGCGCCTGCCCCGCAGGCGCCTCGGCGACGATTGCCGCGGGCACGCGGTCGCCGCTGGCGATGAAGTTGGTGCTGAGCGACACGGCGTTCGGGCCGGTCGTGGCGCACGCATCGCGGAACACCCCGCCGCTCGGCGGCAACCGCTTGCAGCCGAGGCTGCACTCCTGGCGGAAGGTGCAGGTGCCGAAGCCGGTGCCGCTCGCCGGCGAGCAGTCGTACAGGATTTCGGTGCGGCCGCCGATTGGCGCGATGCCGCCGCACATCAAGCCGCTCCACTGCGTGTTCGAGCCGGCCTGCGAGCCGCTGGTGAAATCGGGCGGACGCGGCTGCGCGGTCACGTTCAACGTCACGCTGCGCGTCGAGCCGTTCGCCGCCGCGCTGATCACCGGGCTGAATGCGAGCAGGCTGTAGCTGCGATAGTTCGCGTTGGTGCCGACGGTAAAGGTTGCGGTGGTCTGGCCGGCGGGCACCGTGATCCGGGGTACGGACGCGGCGAGCTCGAGGATCGAGCTCGTGAGCGTCGTCACCGTGCCGCCGGGCGGCGCCGGCAGGCTCAAGGTGACGGTGCAGGTCGAAGAGCCGCCGCTGCCGCCGGTAATCGTCGTCGGACTGCACGCGAGCGCGCTGACGGTTTGCGCGTCAGCGCCTGGAACAATCGTGGCGGATGCCGCCAGCACAAGGGCGGCGGCCAAAAGCTTCCTCGCGGTTCGGGTCATTGGGGGGCTCCTGAGTTACTGCACGTTGGCGGTGACCGTCGCGGCCGCCGTCAGCGTGAAGGTGCACGTTCTGGTCTTGTTTCCACCGCTCGAGCACGCGCCCGACCAGATCGCGTCGCGCCCGTTCGACACGCTGAGCGTGATCGAGGTGCCGGTGTTGAACGATGCCGATCCCGAGCTGCCGACGGCGACGTTGATTCCCGCCGGACTCGACGTCACACGCTCGCCGCTGCGGCCCGTCGCCGTGACCGTCAAGGTCGCCGGCTGCCCCGGCGGTGGCGCGGCGCCTTGCGGTGTGAAGCTGCGTACCGACGACCACGCGCCCGCCGTGCCGGCCGAGTTGATGCCGCGCACGCGCCACCAGTGCTGCCGTGCGGCGAGCGACGTCACGGTGAGTTGAGAGGCGGCGACCGTCTGCTCGACGACGCGCGGCGCCGAGAACGTGCTGGAGTCGTCGATCTGGATGAGATACGACGCCGCCGCCGTGACGTCCGACCAGTCGAACGTGATCGGCAACGGGACCGACGCCCCGTTGGCGGGGCTGATGAGCGACGGGGCCGTCGGCGTGGCCGGCGGCGCCGGAGGCGTGACCGTCAGCGTGGCCGTGCGGCTGACGCCGCCGAAGCTGGCCGTGATCGTCGCCGGCGTCGAGGTCGTAACGCTCGACGTCGTGATGCTGAACGTCGCCGTCGTCGAACCGGCTGCCACGGTCACCGAGCCCGGCACCGTTGCGGCGCCGCTGCTGCTCGAAAGGCCGACCGTCGCGCCTCCTGCTGCCGCTGCTCCGGTGAGCGTGACCGTCCCCGACGCCGACGCGCCGCCGGCGACACTCGCCGGAGAGATCGCCAGCGAAGAGAGCGTGACCGTGCCCGGTGGTGGCGGCGCGCCCGGATCGACCCAGAGCACCGGGTGCTCGCCGTTTCCTTCACTCCAGACCGTCAGCATCACGGGCGTCGACACCGACACCGCGCGGGTTGTGACGGTGAAGCTGGCGCTGCTCGCGCCGGCCGGAACGGTCACGCTGGCCGGCACCGTCGCCGCCGAAGGATTGCTGCTCGTGAGCGTGTAAACCTGTCCGCCGGCGGGCGCGGCGTTCTGGATGTGGACGACGCCCTGAATCGTGCCGCCGCCGGTGACCGCCTGCGGCGTCAGGCCGGAGGCGGCAAAGTTCGTCCACGTCGGCGCGCCGACCGTGAACTTGCGAACTTCCGACCACGGGCTGAAATTGTTGGCATTGTCCAGCGTGCGCACGCGCCAGTAGTTGACCCCCTCCTGGCTGCTCGACCCGGTCGACTGCGACGCCGTGAACGTGCCCGCGCCAAGGTTGAAGAAGTAGAAGCCGGGGAGGAAGTCGCGATTGGCGCTGATCTCGACTTCGTAGGCGCGCACCCCCGACGCATCGGCGACGTCGTTCCAGTCGAAGGTCAAGGGACCGTTGAGGGGAATGGTCGCGCCGTTGGCCGGAGCGATGAGCGTTGGCGCCGCTGCCGTGGTATCGGCGGATGCGTTCGGATCGAGGCCGACCTTGGCGACGTAGCCGTCGTAGGTGTGAAAACCGTCGCTCGTGCCGTTGCTGCCGAACACGCGATCGAACGCGCCCGGGGTCGTCGGAAAGTCGGTCAGCAGCGTCGACCCGGCGACGACCACGGTGTGCAGACCGGTCGAGACGATTTTCTTTCGCAGGACCAGCACGCCCGACGGGTTGTGCAGCAGCGTCGAATAGAGCAGCGTGCGGCCGTCGCCGCTGTAGCGCGCGAGGAAGTCACCCTTCTGCGGCAGCCGCTTGAACGACCGATCCGTCGTCGGGAAGTTGCCGGCGATGTCGGCGCCGACGACGATCACATCGCCGGACGGATCGATGACCACCGAATCGGCGAACTGGCCGGTGAACGTGGTGCCGCCGACGAGCGTCGACCAGACGAGCGAGCCCGCGCCCGCCGCCGGAAACCTGAATCGCGCGAGAAACCCCGAGTAGTACGGCGTGCCATCGGCGAGGAAGAGCGGCGCCCGCTTCCACGCGCCGGCCGTGGTCGGGAAATCCCACGAGCGGCTGTAGCCGGAAATCGTCACCAGCTCGGGGTTGTTGGGATCGAGCGCCAGGCCGGTGGCTTCGTCGATGTAGAACGCGCCGAAGATGGTCGAGTACTTCAGGTCGCCGGTGCCGGTCCCGTCGAGGCGGAGGCGCGCGAGGAACGAGTCGGAGGCGCCGCGGTGCGTACGCGTGACCGCATCCGCGGTGGTCGGGAACGGGATACCGTGATCGGTCCGGTTGCCCTGCGGGTCGAAGGTCTCGAGCGGCGCTTCGATGCCGACCAGGGTCAGCACGCCCTGGACATCGATGGCCATGTCTTTCACGATGTCGTCGGATTGGCCGCCGAGGTAGGTCGAGTAGGTGAGCTGGCGGCCGTCGGGCGTCAGGCGAGCGATGAACGCGTCGGTGCGCGATTCGATCGTGCCGATGTCGACCGCCACGCTGAGCGTCGAGAGCGTGCGGTCGTAGGCACCGGCGGTGGTCGGAAAGTTTTCGGAGGTCGTGTATCCGGCGACGATGACGTTGTCCGAGGCGTCGACGACCACGTTCCTCGCGCTCTCGTCGCCGCCGCGCGAGGAGCCGGGACGGCTCGAATCGAAGATCGGCGCCGCGCCGAGGAAGGTCGAGAACACCATCTGGCTGCCGGACGCGTTGAAGCGGGTGACAAAGGCATCCCAGCCGCGGTTGATGGTGGCCGACGGCTCGTTGAACGCGGGCTGAAAGGCGCCGGCGGTCGCGGGGAAATTCGCGGCGTTGGTTTCGCCGACCACGATCGGCCCGCTGGCCGCATCGAGCGTCAGGCCGAGGCCGTAGGAGACGTTGCCGTTGGTGCCGCCGAAGAGCGTCGCGTAGACGAGCGCCGTGCCGGTGGCGTTGACGCGGGCGACGAACGGGATGAGCGGGCTCGACCCGAGGCTGCCCGGAGGCGCGGTCGGAAAATCGCTCGACCAGGTGCTGCCGGCGACCACGACGTCGCCGGTGCCGTCGCGCGCCAGCGCGAGGCCATGGATCTCTTCCCGGTTCGAACCGCCGATGAAGGTCGACCACTCCAGCCCCGGATCGATCACGAGCGGCCGCGTGGCGTCGCGTGCGGGCACGTCGAAGCCGTAGCGGCCCTCGTCGATTTTCCGGAAGCGGCTCGACAGCGGCCGCGTGGTCCCGTCCGCCAGCACTTCCCACGTCGCCGGCGCGGTCTGGCGCAGCGGCCCGCCGACCGTGTCGAGGACGAGCGTGCCGCCGTCTTCGATCGTGATCGCGGATGCGCCGTCGGGCCGAATGACCACCTGACCGAGATCGGCGCCTGGCGCCAGCAGGAGGTCGTAGGCCATGCGCCCGTCTCGCTGCACGACGCGCAAATCGACGCCCTCGTAGAGGCCGCGATAGCGCACGGCGCCAAACGCACGCGCGTTCGAGCGCCACTTGCGCGCGTCGTTGCCGACGAAGAAGTTATAGCGGCCGTCGCGGACCTGCTCGCCAACGATCGCGGCGCCGGCGGCGGCGCCCTCGAACAGGAGCGCGACGCTGGCCGGCCGTTCGCCCGACGTGACGATGCGCACGCCTCCCGGCTCGATCGAGGCCGCAACGGGACCCTGCCGCGCCACGAAGCGCGCAGCACCTTCCCATTGCCCGATGTTCTCGACGAAGTCGAGCGGCAGGCCGGCGAGGGCGATCGGCGCAGTCGCTGTCGCCGGCGCGGCGATCGCCTGGTGCGCGCGAGGCGATGCGCCGGCAATCGACACCAACGTGCTGATCGTGAGCACGCACACGAATCTCATCGTTGAAGACACGTTGCCTCCTCCAGTTGCGCCGCCGAGTCAGCGAGACGGTGCAAACCTGCGTCCGGCGCAAAGATGTGCGTTGGTGTCGCGGCGAGTCTTTCGGAGGCGGATAAGACGCGTTGCCGGTTTTTCGAAACGCGGATAAGACGCGTTGCCGGTTTTTCGAAACGCGTAAGGGAAAACTGAGAGCTCGTGTATTGATGGTTTAGACTAGCGGGTTGGAGGTTGCATGGCTGACCCGACGCCGACGCGCAAGGACCTGATCGACAAGCTCAACGAAGATCTCTCACGCGAATACCAGGCCATCATCGCCTACGTGGTTTACTCGCAGGTGCTCAAGGGCGCGCAGTACATGAGCATCGCGAAAGAGCTCGAAAAACACGCCGCCGAGGAGCTGTCGCACGCCATCAAGGTGTCGAAGCACATCGACTATCTCGGCGGCATGCCGACGTCGAAGCCGCTGCCGGTGCCGACCTTCGAGGACGCGGAGAAGATGCTGCGCGCCGATCTCGAAAACGAGAACGACACGCTGCGCGCCTATCGCGAGCGGGTGCGGCAGTGCGAGGCGCTCGGCGAGTACGGCATCGCCGAGGACATCCGCGAGATCCTGCGGCAGGAACAGGAGCACCAGAGCGATCTCGCGACGGCGCTCGGGATCGATCCGCCCGACGTTTCCAAAAGCGCGCCGAAAAAATAGCGCTGGGCGGGTTTCAGGATTACCCGTAGCGCAGCCCTTCAGGGCTGCCCGCGCGGCGGTTGGCAGGCCTGCCCGCCGTCGCCAAGGCTATGGCGGGTCCGCCGTAGCTTCAGCGAAGGCGGAAACGCCTGCGCTACGCGAGCCGCGCGCACTTTTGAAACGTATTGTCAGGGCCGCCGCTTCGCGTCCATGACAGGCGGCCGTCGCAGCGCGGCCGCCTGCTCGAATCCGTAGGCGATGGCGAACAGCGCCGGCTCGCTCCAGTCGGGCCCGAGCAGCTCGAGGCCGACCGGGACGCCGATTGGCGCCGACGCGGAGGCGTCAGAGAACCCGCCCGGCACGGTCAACGCCGGAAAACCGGTGGCGTTCGACAGCACGCCATTGCGTTCGAGCTGCTCCTCGCCGATGCGCGCGACGAGGCGCCGCTGGTGCGGGTAGACGATCGCGTCCAGCCTGCCGCCGGCCATCGCCGTCATCACCGCCTGCCGCAGGTCCAGCCGGCGCAGCAAGCGCGCCTTGTATTCCGCGTCGGCGGTGCCGGCACGCCGCGCCGCCTCGAGCCCGGCGCCGAGCGACGGATGGAATTCGCCGCGGGCCATGAACTCGTCGAGCTATTTCACCGGCGCCGCCGGCCCGAGGCTCGAGAGATACCGGTCGAACGCCGCCCGGAACTCGTAGTTCCCCAGATCGAGGTCGCGGGTCAGCGCCGCCAGGTCCGGTATCGAGATTCGCTCGACGATCGCGCCGGCCGCGGCAAATTTCTCGAGCGCGCGGTGCATCACCGCATTGACCTCGCGATGCGGCGCGTCGCTGCCGAAGAACCCGGTCAGGACGCCGAGCCGTTTGCCGCGCAGGCTGGCGCGATCGAGCGCGGCGGCGTAGCTCGCCGGAATCTTGTCGCGCCCGAACGCGGTGATGGGATCGGCGGGATCGTAGCCGGCGATCGCGTCGAGCATCCGCGCCGCGTCGGCCACCGTGCGCGCAATCGGCCCCGCTTCGTCCTGCGTCGTGCTGTAAGGGATGATGCCGTCCCGGCTGACCAGGCCGCGCGTCGGCCGCAGGCCGACCAGGCTCTGCGCCGAGGCGGGCGATCGAATCGACTGGCCGGTGTCGCTGCCGGTGCCGAACACCGCGAAGTTGGCGGCGATGGCGGCGCCGGTGCCGCCGCTCGATCCGCCGGGCGTGCGCGTGAGGTCGTAGGGATTTCTCGTCTGGCCGCCGAGCGAGCTCACCGTCGTGCCGCCTCGCGCCAGCTCGGTGAGGTTCGACTTGGCGAGCACGAGCGCGCCCGCCTGCCGCAGGCGCGCGACGACGAAGGCGTCGGTCGACGGACGTGACGTCGCCAGCGTTTTCGACCCGCCGGTCGTCGGCATGTCCGCGGTGTTGTAGTTGTCCTTGACGACGACCGGGATGCAGTGCAGCGGCTTTCGCGCGGCGGGCGGCACGCGATCCATTTCGGCCGCGATCTCGAGCGCTTTCGGGTTGACGGTGATGATCGCGTTCAGCGCCGGGCCTTGGTGATCGAACCGGTCAATGCGATCGAGATACCCGCGCACCAGTTGCGCGCAGGTGAGCCGGCCTGAGGCGAACGCCGCGTGAATCGACGCAACCGTCGCTTCCTCGAGCTCGAATGCCGGTTGGGCGTGCGCCGCGGGAGCGGCGAACGCGAGCACGCAGACGAAAGCGCTGCACGTAGCGCAGCCCTTCAGGGCTGCCTCAAAGCGCCTGCTCATACGTCGACCCAGCTCCGTCAGGTGAGCGCGGGGACCGGAAGCGTGCTGTTCCACATATTCCGAGCCACCTTCCACGAGCCGTCAGGTTGCTGTTTCCAGATAGCCAGGACGCGGCCGTGGTCTGTGATGGGTGAGCCTCCGGCAGTGGGCATCAGCTCCCAAATGAAAGATCCCTCCTCGATCGCGATATCGCCGGCGACGGTGACCTCCCGTCGTGTCATGGCGATCGCTGTGGTGCGCGCCTGCCTCACGACGCCGCTGAACCAGTCGATCACGGCCTGTCGACCGACGACGGACTGCTCGTGGGGAGGCATGAGAATCGCGTCTTCCGTCACAAGGCGACCGAGAGCCTCGGCATCACTTGCCCTCATCGCTTCGAGCCATTCTTCATGACCCTGATCGACTGCCGCTCTGCTCATTTCGGCCTCCTTCTTGTCAGAAGTCATTGACGTTGTGCATTCGAAGATGCGTGAGCCGCCCTGTTCCAGCGGGTGCGTAAACGCAACGGGTTATCGAGAAGGAGGACCCTCTGCGTCGTACACACGCAGGGCGGCGATCCGCCATTGGCCCGCTCTATTCACGACGACCATCGAACCACGATCGGTGTTGGATGGGAGTGGCTGCCCCTGAGAGTCGCGCCCACCGGTGACGGCAACAGTGTTAATCACGCCGGCGGCCGGACTGATCAGTCGGACGGAGTTGACGGTCAACTTGATGGTACGGCCTCGCTCCATTCCGGCGAATCGAGCCTCCCACCAACGCCGAATCGCGGAGCGGCCAACGCTGGCTGGCCCGTTGCCCATGATTTGGTCTGCATCGTCGGTAAACAACTCGGTGAGGCGTGCAGCGTCGTGAGTGTCCCAGGCATCCTGAAAGGTCTGGACGATTGTCCGCAGCGCGGGTGGCGGAGAATCTTGAGTGGGAGCGGAGCCGAGGCTGGGGATCAAGACGACGGCCGCCAGAGTCAAGACGAGAGCGACGTTCATGAGACCTCCGTCCAAGCTGACTTGCATTCGCTGTGCGGGAGGGTGGCGTCGCAGTGTAACGCGCTAAGGGCGGCGAGAACTCAATTGTTTTCCACCGCGGGGGCCCTCTAAGGGCCGCGCCCGTACGAATACCCTGGTAGTCGAGAAAACAGAGATCGTCCGCGATCCGCGGGCCCTCAGTTGTCGGTTGCCTGGAAGCGGTCGTCGTCGATCACCTCCTCGGCGGTTTTTTCATCGGGCGATTTGCTGCGTTCGTCGACGCGCGGGTCGGGTTCCTCGGCGCGCGCGGGGTCGGTGGCGGTGTCGGGATTGTCCGGTCTCGGTTCGTCAGCCATTGAAGGTCTCCCTTGGAATTGGCAGCCCTAAAAGGGCTGCGCTACGACCGTCAGTACGCCTGCTCGTATAGCGTACGCGCGGCGGCCGCGTCGAACGGGCGTGGATTGCACGTCCCGGTCCACTGCGTCGCGGCGTCGACCGCCAGCTCATTGAACGCCTCGCGCTCGACGCCCAGCTCGCGTAGCGACCTCGGCAGCGCCCCCGCGGCGGCGAGGCCGTCGAGCCGTTTGGCGAGCTGCTCTCCTGCATCGCCGTCGGGGTCGCGGCCTGACGCGCGCAGCAGCTCCGCGTATCGATCGCCCACCGCCTCCGCGTTCCATCGCACCACGTGCGGCAGCATCACCGCAATCGCGATGCCATGCGTCGTCCCATAGCGCGCGGTCAGCGGGTTGGCGCAGGCGTGCGCCGCCCCGAGCATCGACTGCTCGATGGCAATCCCCGCCTCGTGCGCGCCGAGGAGCATCGCGCCCCGCGCTTTCGCGTCGTCCGGCGCGGCGAGGACGCGCTCGTAATGGCGCTCGAGCCGGCGCCAGGCGTCGCGCGCGAACAGGTCCGACACCTCGGTGCGCCGCGTCGTCACGAACGACTCGACGGCGTGCGAGATCGCATCGTAGCCGGCAATGGCCGCCACCGCGCGCGGCTGCGTGCGCGTCAGCTGGGGATCGAGAATCGCGACTCGGAACGCGGCCTTGGCGTCGCCGCAGGCCATCTTCGCGTGCGTTTCGCTGTCTGAAATCAGCGCGTATGACTGCGCCTCGCTGCCGGTGCCGGCGGTGGTGGGGATGCCAATCGACGGCCGCATCGGCTTCGAGGCTTTGCCGAACCCGCGGTAGTCGCGCATCGTGCCGCCGTTGGTGACGAGGAAGTTGATGCCCTTGGCGCAGTCGAGCGAGCTGCCGCCGCCGAGCGCGACGATCGAGTCGATGCCGAACGCCGCCGCCGCCGCGCGGCCCGCTTCCACCATCTCGGTGTCCGGGTTGGCGCCGAAGGCGTCGAACAGGCGGGTGGCGATGCCGGCGGCGTCGAGCAGGGCGGTGGCCTGCGCCGCCATGCCGGCGGCGACAATGCCGGGGTCGGCGACGACGAGCGTGCGCGTGAAGGACAGCTCGCGCGCCAGCTCGCCGAGCTGCGCAAAGGCGCCGTCGCCGAAGACAACCCGCGTCCGCAGCTGAAAATCGAACGGCGGCACGCTACGACCGTGCGATGCGAGGCGAGGCGAAGCGCGCGGCGGCAGCCTCGGCGGCAGAGAGGCTGAGGCGGATCATGGCCCGCCCATACTACACTCTCCGCGCGAGGCATCATGGCTATTCGAGCTCTCATCTCTCTCGTCCTCTTCGTCGTCGCAACCGTCTCGTCTCTGGCGCAGCCGGGCAATGTCGGCGGCGCTGCACAACGCGAGCGCTTCTGGCCGCAGTGGCGCGGTCCGTTCGCCACCGGCGTGTCCAGGTCGGCGACGCCGCCGACCGAGTGGAGCGAAACGAAGAACATCCGCTGGAAAGTCGAGATCCCCGGCCGCGGCTCGTCGTCTCCGGTGATCTGGGGCGATCGGCTGTTCGTGCTGTCGGCCGTGCCGATTGGCGTCGAGGGCGCGGCGGCGCACGCGCCGCGCGGCGGCATCCAGCCGCGCGACCGCTATCGCTTCGTCGTGCTGGCGATCGATCGCCGTAGCGGCAAGACCGTCTGGGAGCGGACCGCCCGCGAAGAGCAGCCGCACGAAGCGTCGCACGGCGACAACGGCACCTACGCGTCGAGCTCGGCGATCACCGACGGACAGCGCGTGTTCGCGTGGTTCGAATCGCAGGGCATGTTCGTCTACGACATGGACGGCACGCTGCTGTGGTCGAAGGACCTCGGCGACAAGAAGATGCGCAACCAGTTCGGCGAGGGCAGCACGCCGGCCCTCGCCGGCGACCGCCTGGTCATCGTCTGGGATCAGATCACGCCCGGGGCGTCGTTCGTGGTGTCGCTCGACGCGGCGACGGGGCGCGAGTTGTGGCGCGTGGCGCGCGACGAGATCGATACCTGGGCGACGCCGCTCGTCGTCGAGCACGACGGCCGCCGCCAGGCGATCGTGCCCGGCAAGAACAAGATCCGCAGCTACGACCTCGAGAACGGCAGCATCGTCTGGGAAAGCCAGGGCGTGACGATGAACCCGATTCCCTCGCCGGTCGTCGGCGACGGCATGGTGTTCGTCACCAGCGGCTTCCAGGGGAACCATCTCAAGGCGATCCGGCTCGCGGCCGCGAAAGGCGATATCACCGGCACCGATGCGATCGCCTGGACGCTCAATCGCGACACGCCGTATGTGCCGTCGCCGCTGCTCTACGACGGCATCCTGTATCTCTTGAAGACCAATTCCGGCATCCTCTCGGCGTTCGACGCGAAGAGCGGCACGCCGCACTACCAGCTGCAGCGGCTCGAGGGTCTGCCCGAAGTGTTCGCGTCGCCGGTCGGCGCCGGCGGGCGCGTCTACATCGCGGGGCGCGACGGCGTCGTCCTGGTCATCAGGAACGCGCCCAAGTACGAGGTGGTCGCTTCCAACAAGCTCGACGACGGCTTCGATGCGTCGCCGGCGCTGGTGGACGATGCGATCTACTTGCGGGGGTATCGGAATTTGTACGCGATTGCCGGGCGTTGAGATTGAGGGATAAGAGGCGTAGCGCAGCCCTTCAGGGCTGCCCGCAAGCGAACACGTTGGTGATGATGAGACTCGCGCCTGCGGCGCATGAGGCAGCCCTGAAGGGCTGCGCTACGAACGTCCAGCCCCCAGTCCCCAGCCCCGGCTTAGTAGTTCGGCCACACTCCCGGTGATGCGAGTTCAACCGATCGATTGTCCGGATCGCGGAAGTAGATGCTGAACCCGCCGCGTTCCCAGGTGACGCGGCTCTCGATCGCGACGCCGAGCTCGGCGAGCCTGGCTTCCCACGCGGGAATGTCGGCGGCATCGACCGCGAACGCCAGATGCCCGGGACCGCCGGCATCGTGCGCCGGCACCAGCCCCCCGGGCAGCGGTACGGGCTCCTCCGACAAACCGCGCTGAAACAGCAGCAGCACCGTGCCCTCGCCGGCGTCGAGCGCCACCAGCCGATCGCCCGACACCATCGGCTCGACTGCGAGCAGCGTCATGTAGAACGCGGCGCTTCTCGGCAGGTCGTCACAGTCGAGGGCGGTTTCGACGATGCGGCGGATGCGCGGACTCACCAATTCACCAATTCAGTAGTCACCAGCCGTCACCGCGCCGCGACGGTCATCCGCATCCCGTGCTTGGTGCGGAGCGTCACGAGCGGCTGCGGCACCACCGGATGTCCGGGGACGAGGCGCAGCTTCCAGCGCTGCGCAATCGTGGCGGTGACGAGGACCAGCTCCATCCAGGCGAACGACTCGCCGATGCACTGGCGAGGCCCGCCGCCGAACGGGAAGTAGGCGAATTTCGGCAGCCGGGCGCGGAACTCCGCCGTCCAGCGATCCGGGTCGAACCGCTCGGGATCGGCGTAGTAGCGGCGATCGCGCTGCAGCACGTACGGGCTCATGATGATGATCGAGCGCGCCGGCATCACGTACGAGCCAATCGGATAGTCGACGAGCGCGCGCCGGCCGATGATCCACGCCGGCGGGTAGAGCCGCATCGTTTCGGTGACCACGCGCTCGACGTACGGCAGCGTGCCGACATCCGCGAACGTGGGCCGGCGGCCCTGCAGGACGCGGTCGATCTCCTCGTGCAGCTTCGCCTCCACCTCGGGCGCGCCGGCGACCAGGTACCACAGCCAGGTGAGCGCGTTCGCGGTCGTCTCGTGGCCGGCGAGGAAGATGGTCATCGCCTCGTCGCGTACCTGCTCGTCGGTCATCACCCCGCCGTCGTCTTCGTCCTGCGCCTCGAGCAGCATCGACAGGAGGTCGCCGTGGTCGCGGCCGCTGGCGCGGCGATCGGCAATCATCCGGTAGATGATCTGGTCGAGCCGGACGCGCGCCATCCGCGCGCGTCGCAGCTTGGGCACGGGCAGCCGCTCGATCGCGTCGGCGAAGGGCAGCATCATCATCCAGAAGGTGTCCATCACGCCGGTCAGCGCCTCGCCGACTTCGACCGCCTGCGACTCGACGTCGGCGTCGAACAGCGTCTTGCCCACCACCGACAGCGTGAGGCGGTTCATCTCGGCGGCGATATCGAGCGTCCGGCCGTCGACCCACCCGTCGCGCATCCGCTCGGCATACGCCACCATCGTCTGCCCGTAGCCGGCGACCGACTCGCGATGAAAAGCGGGCTGCATCAGCCGCCGCTGGCGCAGGTGCACCGCGCCTTCGCTGGTGAGCAGGCCCTCGCCGAGCAGCCGCTTGGCGCGCTGCAGGCCGCGCCCCTTCATGAAGCTCTTGTTGTGGGTGACGAAGATGTCCTTGATGTGCTGCGGGTCGTTGACGAAGAACATCTGCTCGCCGCCCATGCGGTAGGAGACGATGTCGCCGTAGGTGCGCGCGAGGTTGGTGAAGAAGGCGAGCGGATCGCGTCCAGGCAGGTAGACGAGCGAGCCGAGGAGCGATTGCTTGGGACCGGGAG
>Ga0207675_100001163_pt1 | contig 26202 bp, 27 predicted proteins | sample KBSSwiS42_FD_184305 | JGI IMG/M metagenome (GOLD analysis project Ga0207675, IMG submission 184305) | Switchgrass rhizosphere microbial communities from Kellogg Biological Station, Michigan, USA - KBS Switchgrass S4-2 (SPAdes) (version 2) | ecosystem: Host-associated > Plants > Roots >...
CCGGCAAAGAATGCGGGGTGCACAACCTCGTCTTATTCGCTCGCGTGGTGGATACTGGATCGCCCGTGTGTTCGCGGGGCAGGACCCGCGAGAAATTTGGAATGCGCCTCAAATCTGCAATCTGGGTTGCCGCCTATATCCGCCGCTGCCACATCGAAGGCGCGTTCGCGGCCGTCCGCCGGCGCGGCGCCGAGGAGGCGGGAGCCATATTCGTCAAGCTCAATCGGCTTGACGGGACCGCCGAGTTGTTCGGACCAGCGCCGCAAAGCGTCTTCGACGATGCACGTCCCTCAGACCGGCTCTTCATCCGATGCCTCGGTGAACTGCCGGCTCCCGAGGCCAAGGTCGAGGAACGTCTCACGCGCGAACTGCGTTTCGATCCCGACGTATGGATCGTCGAGATTGAGGATCGCGCCGGGCGGCATTTCCTCGACCAGATCGTCGCGTGAGGACGAAACACTCTCCTATCGTTCGCCGCTGCGGATGCGCTCATCCTGTTGAAGGTCCGGGCGGCGCGAGCTCTCGGACAGGGCCCGGCGGGCGTTCTCCCCCGCCGGTGGCCACGGGGCCGGTTCGTAATGGACGTGACTGTTCTCGGCAGGGTCGGCGTTGCGCCAGATCGAGATCAAACGGCAGGCCGCATCGACGCTGATCGCGGCGTAGAGCTCGGCAAGTTCGTAAACGCGATCGACCGACTGTCCGGCCCAGGGCGTCATGAACAGCAGCACGCGCCGCAACGTCTCCGCCGGCAATTCGACGGCCTTGGCGGCGACCACCATCGGTTCGCCCATCTCGTCATTGACGATCCGGCGGGCCTGCGCCCGTGAGACGCCAAGCATGCGCCCGAGTTCACCGACCAGCGTCTCCGTGTTGTGCTGGAGCGCCGCCGATTCGAGGCGCCAGATGTCAGCACGCTGTGCCGCGGCGAGCCGCGGCGACGGAATGGCCAAGGCATAGTCGAGATTGATCAGAATCAGCCGGCGCTCGGGCGCGTCCGCGGCATAGAACAGCTCGGAGAGCTGGCAGGCCAGGGCCTGTGCGGGATCGGCAGAAGCGGGGCCCTGCGCCGTGGGCGCGGCAGCAAGAGACCGTGCCGAGATGACCGCCGCATGGGCGGCGCCGTGCTGCGCGGCGATGGCCTCCAGGTCAGCCGCGGTGAGGCAGGGCGAATGCTTGAGGATCGGGGCCGCAACTTCAATGACGTCGCGTGCCAGCCGCGCGATCACGGCCTGGGGGGCCGACGGGTAGGGGGCCAGCCGCGCGGCCAGGGCCGCCCGTTCCGACAGGTCGGCGGCATCGATGAGCCGCAATGCCAGCTCGGTGTAATAATGTTCATCTTCGGGGGGGTGAGTCGGCCGCTGCAGATAAAGATGGGTGAGCACGCGCAGCAAAGTCGTGCGCATGTCGATTTCGCTCCCGGGATCGAGCAGATTTTCGAGCTCGGCCAGGGTCTGGGGCGGCTTCGTCATTAAAAACTGCGCTTTTGCTGCAACACTTCGCCTCTGAATGAGCCTAAAGCCCCGTCGTTAGCAGAGCGTTAACCTTGCGGCTCTCAAATCGGGTAGAACTGATTTGCGGCGTGGGGGCCGGCAGGGGGCGGGGGCGACGAGATGGGCACTGTCATCAGTTTTCCGGGAGCGGGATCCAGCACGCGTGGTGCTAGGTCGATCGCGCCCCAATCCGGCGGAGCAACCGTCGTGATTCTTCCCGTGGTGCGGATCGAACGCTACGACGACGAGCCGATGGGAAACTTCAAGCGCGAGGCGAACACAACTCCCCGCCGGCGCCGGCGCCGGCGTGCCAGCCGCTCATAAGGCGGCAAGCAACGCGGCAAGCATTGTCCCCGGGCGCGCTGCCAGAGGGACGTCCATCGGCGCCTGCAACGGGCGTCCTGACACCGCCGCGGATCTCACTTTCAGGTAAGAATCGTTATTGCGGGCGGCACTGCGCGGACGCGAGGGCGCTCCGCGCCGCTGGGACCCAGCCTGTTTCAGGCGCGAGCGCGCGAATCACGATCAGGCCCGTGGTTGTCGGGGATGCCACGATCAATCGGTCCGCCGCCGTGATGTCTTCGTTCTCGGGCAATTCCGCGCGCTGCGCTGCCGTCATGAGGTCAAGCTCGATCACCCTGCGGCCGGCGGCGCGATCGTTGATGGCGTAATAGGCGATGTCGGAGCGGGTATAGAACGAGACCGAGGTATAGGCCTGACTGATCGGCACGGAGAATTTCAACGGCCCGCGCGACAGGTCGTAGCGGCAGATCGACACCTCGAAGGCCGGATCCATGAATGGCAGCACCGCATTCTCAGGTGTTGGAGTCGGCAGCGGAACCACGGCGTTGACTGGAGCGATCGCGGAAACGCGAGCATAGGCGTCCTGGCTCGCCATGCGGGGCAGGATGAGAACAGTGCCAAGATGCACGATGCCGGCAAGCAGCAATGCCCCGAGCAGCCATAGCACCAGACGGATCACAGGCATGCCCTCTTGGTGATGGCAGGCATGGGCGCATCGCGCCCGGTGCGCGTCGCCATTCCGATCGGCGTGTCATAGAGCCGCAAGACCAGGAGATACTTCTCGACGCCGCCGGTTGGCAGCCAGTTGCCGGGGCGCGCGCGCGGGCCGACGGTGACGTCGAAGCTCCCGTCCGCATTGCGAATGATTTCCTGGCTGGTGAAGCCATGCCGTTGCGCTGAATTTGCCACCAACCGACCCTCCGGATTGTACAAGGTGAGGGTCCAGAAACGAGCCTGCGGCGTAATCCCGCTCAACAGCACGTCGCAGCGTCCGTCGAGGAGCTGCCCGGCATCGTCGGCATTCGCGTAAAAGGCCACCCCGTCTCCCGAACCGACAGGGAGCTCGCCGGTGCGGGCGACCATAGCGCGGGCATACGGGTCGATGCCCTGCGTCCCGTTCTTCGGCCATCCGGTCCATGCCCCGATTGTGACGCCGCCATAGGCGGTGCCCTGGGTCAAAGCCACCCAAGTCGCACCAAGGCCGATCGCTGCGGCAATGGCGAGTGCAAGCATCGTTCCGAAAAGCAAACGCACGTCAGGTCCGATATGGCGTGATCGTCAGAGCGATGGACTTCAATCGCCGCGAGCCTGACCAGCCGGCTGTTGGTCAGACGCGGATGCGTACGTTCCTGGACCGCGCGGCGTCGTCTCGTCCGAGGCCTTGGTCAACTCACCGCGGGCGGCAAGCCCGCGCGTGGCGTCATCCATCAGCTTTTCGACCCGGATCAGGGCGTCGGCCCCGCGCTTGGTCAGAGCCGACGGGCGACTTGGCCCCGCATCGGCGGTGCTGTCCTTCTTGGGTTCCGCGCCCGCGCGTGCCGTGGTCGCCGGCTGGCCGCCGAGACCTGGGATCTGCTTGAGCTCGATTCCCTGGTGGGCATAGGCCATGATCGTATGCCATGTCTGCGCCGGCAGCGATCCGCCGGTCATCTGATGCATCGACGTGTAATCGTCGTTGCCGTACCAGACGCCGCAGACCATGTTGCCGGTGAAACCCACGAACCAGGCGTCGCGGTAGGCGTTGGTAGTGCCGGTCTTGCCTGCGGCCTTGATGCCGTCGAGGATCGCACGCTTGGCGGTGCCGTCTTCCACCACCTTGCTCATCATCAGGTTCATGTCCATGGCCACCTGCGGCGTGAGCACCTGAACCGGTTTCTTGCCGTCGCGGTCCCAACGCCAGATCAGATCACCGGCACCGCTGCGCACTTCGAGCACGGCGTGCGGGGCCATCGCCTTCCCGAGATTGGGGAACATCGTGTAGCCGGCGGTGTGATCGAGCACCGTCACCTCGTCGGCGCCGATCGGCATGGAGGGCGTATCGGGCAACGGCGTGCGCAGGCCGGCCTTGCGCGCGGTGTCCTTGATTTTGGCGCGCCCGATCTTCGGGTTGCCGTTGCCGAGCGCGATCGACAGCTTCACCGGAATGATATTGATAGAGCGCACTAGCGCCTGCGTGAGCGTCATCGAGCCGGAAAAACCGCCGCTGTAGTTCTTCGGGCACCAGTTGCCGATGCAGACCGGCGAGTCGACCACGACCGAGGTCGGCTTGAAGCCGTTCATCAGCGCGGTGGCGTATACGTAGGGTTTGAACGATGAGCCCGGCGCGCGCAGGGCATCGGTCGCGCGGTTGAATTGGCTCTCGCTGTAGTCGCGACCGCCGACCATGGCGCGCACGGCGCCGTCGATGTCCATCAGCACCGCGGAACCCTGCTTGGCCTTGTATTCGCGTCCGTACTCCTTGAGCGCGTTCTGGACCGCCTGTTCGCTGTTTTTCTGCAGGTCGACGTCGAGAGCGAGGCGCACGACGAAAACGCGCTCGTGCACCGACTTCGGCAGGGTTTCGGCCAGCTTCTTCATCTCGTCGAACGCCCAGTCGAGATAGTAATTGGGCGAGCGCTCATCGCGCCGATCGACAGCCATCGCAGGATTACGTCGCGCGCCGAAGACCTGGCCCTCGGTCATGAACCCGGCCTCGACCAGGTTGTCGAGCACGACGTTGGCGCGCGCGCGCGCGGCCGGCAGATTGATGTGCGGCGCGAATTTCGATGGCGCCTTGAACAGGCCGGCCAGCATCGCCGCTTCCGACAAGTTCACGTCGCGCGCGGACTTGTTGAAGTAAAACTGCGCCGCCGCATCGACGCCGAAGGTGCCGCCGCCAAGATAGGCGCGATCGAGATACAGCTTGAGAATTTCATTCTTGGGCAGCCGTACTTCAAGCCAGAGCGCCAGGAATGCTTCCTTGACCTTGCGCTCGATGGTGCGCTCGTTCGACAGGAACAGGTTCTTGGCCAATTGCTGGCTGATGGACGAACCGCCCTGCACCACGCCGCCGGCCCGCGCATTGGTGAGCATTGCGCGGAACAGGCCCGGAATGTCGATGCCGAAATGCTCGTAGAAGCGACGGTCTTCGGTCGCGAGCGTCGCCTTGATCAGGTGATCGGGAAATTGGTCGAGCGGGATGGCGTCATTGTGCCGAATTCCGCGCGAGCCGACTTCGTTGCCGTAGCGGTCGAGAAAGGTGACGGCGAGTTCGGACTTCTTCAGCCAATCATCGTCCGAGGTTTCCCGGAAGGCGGGGATGGCGAGCGCCAGCATCACGATCAGGCCGCCCATGCCAAGCGTCAGCGCCTCCGACGTCGGCTCGACGAAGTACCAGCGCCGCCAGCCCGCGACATGGAAGCGGTCCATGAATACGGTGAAACGCTCATAAAGCTCGCGCGCCCAAGTCTTTGCCTGATACAGACCGAAGTCGATGCGCGAATCGAGATCGAGAAAAAAGCGGCGCAGCCGTGCTTGCCAGCCGTCCGGGTTGCCGCCGGTGTTGAAGAGATTACGCAAGGTGCCCTCGAGGCCGCGGCCCAACCACGGCGAAGCGGAACTGCTCAGCCGTTGCTATATGTTTACCCGATCATGTCTAGCCGGTCCAAAGGTTCCAAACTATGGCGGGACGGCCACAAGATGAGTGGAACATCAGTCGGTGCCGGGTGATTTCCGCTCCAAGCAAACCGCCCGGCGCGGCATGCGGCACGCTCACCGAGGCGTTCACCAATGGGCGGTGACGACAGACCGTTTTGGCAGCGCAAGTCATTGAAAGAAATGACTGATTCGGAGTGGGAGAGCCTCTGCGACGGGTGCGGGCGCTGCTGTCTGGTCAAGCTCGAGGATGCCGACGATTCCTCCCGCACGTATTTTACCGACGTCGGCTGCCGGCTGCTCGACGGTGAGACCTGCCGCTGCAGCGACTATCCCAACCGGAGCGCGAAGGTGAAGGACTGCGTCCGGCTAACGCCCAGAAACATAAACCGAATCGTGTGGTTGCCGCCGACCTGCGCCTACCGGCTGCTGGCCGACGGGGGCGATCTCTACTGGTGGCACCCGCTGGTTTCGGGCGACCCCGACACCGTGCACCAGGCCGGCATCTCGGTGCGCGGACGGGTCGGCGCGAGCGAGGACGAGGTCAGGGATGACGAGCTCGAGGATCGCATCGTGAGCTGGCCGCTGCGGATGCCGAAGGCGGCGCGCAAGCCGCCGAAAGCCCGCTGAGGGCGTTCGCCCCCTTCTTCAAAAGGTTGTGTTCTGTCGGGCTTCAGGGTGGTCGTAGCGCGCGCCCCCGCGCATGACCACCGCGCATCCCGCCACCTTGCCCTCGGCCCCGTTCCCCGCCTAGATGCCCCGCGCTCGCCGCCCGGGCCGGTGCTTAGTCGAATACATGCGCGATCCCCTCACGCCTGCACAGCACTACGTCGAGCACGCCGCGGCGCGCCGCATCATCGTGGGGGTACTCCTTGCGATGCTGCTCGCAGCGCTCGACCAGGTCATGGTCGCGACCGCGCTGCCTACGATCGCCGTGAGCCTGGCCGACGTCGACAACATGTCGTGGGTCGTTACCGCCAACCTTCTATGCGCGACGGCGGTGACGCCGCTCTACGGCAAGCTGTCGGATATCCATGGCCGGCGCACCATGATGCTGATCGCGATCACCGTCTATGGGGCGGGCTCGCTCGCCTGTGCGCTGGCGCCCTCGATGCTGACGCTGATTCTGGCGCGGGCGCTGCAGGGACTCGGCAGCGGCGGCCTGATGCCGCTGGTGCAGACCATCATCGGCGACGTGGCGTCGCCGCGCGATCGGCCGCGCTATCAGGCCTACACCTCGTCGACCTTCATCGTGTCGACCGTGGGCGGCCCGATTCTTGGTGGCTTCATCGCCGAGCATCTGCACTGGTCGTGGATCTTCTGGCTCAACCTGCCGCTCTGCGCGGCGGCCTATCTCCTGACCCACAATGTGCTGCAACGGCTGCCGCGGCACGACCGCCCGCACAAACTCGACATACTTGGCGCCGTGCTCATGGTGGGCGCCGCCGTCGCACTGATGCTTGCGCTGACCTGGGGCGGGCGGCGCTATGGCTGGGAATCCCCGCAAATACTCGCGCTCTTCGGCACCTCGGCTGCGCTGTGGGTCTTTTTCGCCTGGCGCGTGATGACCGCGCAGGAGCCGTTCATCCCCCTGTCGGTCCTGCGCGACGGGGCCATGCGCGTCGGCACCGGCGCGGCCTTCTTCGCCGTCGGCACGGTAATCGCGCTCACCATCATCCTGCCGCTCTACGCGCAACTCGCGCTCGGCCTCTCTGCCAGCGGGTCGGCGCTGACGATCATCGCACTGCAAGGCGGCGCCACCGTGACATCCATCGTCGGGGGGCGCATGCTCGTGCAGTTCAGCCACTACAAGCGGGTGCCGCTCGTCGGGCTCGTGCTCTCGATCGCGGCGCTGGTGCCGCTTGCGCTTGCGCCGACCGGATTTTCTCCGGCTGCGGCGCTCGGCCTGATCGCGCTCGCGGGGCTCGGCCTGGGACCGACCTTTCCGTTCACGATCGTGGTGGTACAGAACGCGGTCGCGATGCATCAACTCGGCGTCGCGACCGGCACGATGAACTTCTTTCGCGCCCTCGGTTCGACATTCATCGTCGCCGGTTTCGGCGCGATCGTGCTCGCCGGGGCGCCGGTGATCCGCGGGGTCTCGGCGGGGGCGGTGCTGACGGGGGTGGATGCGGCCGAAGCCTTCCGGTGGGTATTCGCCGCCGCGGCGCTCTGTCTGACCATCGCGCTCGCCTGCATTCTGGCGCTCGAGGAGCGTCCGCTGCGCGGCTCGTCGCAGTCCGCGGCGCCGGTCGACTGAGTCGGCGAGCGTCATAGCTGCCTTGTGCACGCGACCATTGCCTTCGGAGCCCGGCAGCGTGATACCAAGCGAGCCGGTCATCGGGAGTGGACTTGGTCCACCGGTCAAAAATTCGATCTGAATGCACTCTGTAAGCCGCGAGTCGAGCAAGCCCGCCGAGGGCACGCCGCACGCTCCGCTGACCAGCGCGGACGTGCGCAGGATTTTCTATGGGCTGATGCTGGCAATGTTCCTGTCGGCGCTCAATCAGACCATCGTCGCCACTGCATTGCCGACGATCGGGCGCGACTTCGGCGACTTCGAGAACCTTTCCTGGGTCATTATCGCTTATCTGCTGGCGTCGACCGTCGTGTCGCCGCTCTATGGCAAGCTTTCCGACATCCATGGGCGCCGCGCCATGATGCTGGTGGCGATCGGCTTGTTTCTGGCGGGATCCGTGGTGTCCGCTGCGGCGCCGGATATGGCGGTGCTGATTGCCGGCCGAACGCTGCAAGGAATCGGAGGCGGCGGAATCGTGCCGCTCACGCAGACCACCATCGCCGACATGATTACCCCGCGTGAGCGCGGCCGCTACCAGGCCTATATGGGCACGTCCTGGATCGTCGCCGGGGTTGCGGGGCCGGCGCTCGGCGGCGTCATTGCGGAGCACTTGCACTGGTCGATGATCTTCTGGCTCAACGTACCTTTTGGGCTGCTTGCGGCCCTGCTCACCTATCATGCGATGAAGCGGCTGCCGCGCCACGAGCGTCCGCACCAGCTCGACATCGTGGGCGCGGCGTTGATGATCGCGGCTGCGACCCTGTTCCTCATCGCGCTCACGTCGGGCGGCACGCGCGTTCCGTGGATGTCGCCGACCATTCTCACTCTCATGGCGGTCTCCCTCGCGCTCGGCCTTGCCTTCGTCTGGTGGCTAAGGATGGCGCGCGAGCCGTTTCTGCCGCTGACGGTGCTTCGAAATCCGGTGATGCGTGACGGAACGGCCGCGACGTCCTGGACGCTGGGCGCCGTCATCGGGCTGACCGTCTATATGCCGCTCTACTTCCAGGTCGTGCACAAGCTCTCCGCGGCCGAGGCAGGGCTTGCGCTCATCCCGCTCGTGGTGATGACGACGCCAGGGTCGATGGTGTCGGGCCGTTCGATGATGCACCTGCGCCGCTACAAGGTGTCGGCGATCGTGGGTGCGATCCTGGCGATCGCGAGCGTCGCGGTGCTCATCGTCTGGCCCGGGATTCCGCTTTATGGCGTCGTGATCGCTCTTACGCTCATCGGTTTCGGCGTGGGCACCGTTTATCCGGTCGCGACCGTTTCGATCCAGAACGCCGTGCCCGCGCATCAGGTCGGCACTGCGACGGGCGCCATGAATTTCTTTCGCGCGCTCGCGAGCACGCTCGCTGTGGCGGTGATGGGCGCCATTCTGCTGGCCGACCTTGGCGCGACCCCCCAGCGCGGCACCGGCGTCGAGCTGCTGGTCGAAACCGCAGGCGCAGCCGGCGTCGACATGACCGCCGTGTTCCGCTGGGTGTTCGTGGCGGCGGACATTTTCCTGGTTGCCGCACTGGTCGCCGTTCTGCTGATGGAAGAGCGGCCTTTGCGCGGTCCCGCGACCACCGCATCTTCCGAGCCTCCGCCGGCACCGGCGGAATAGGGCCGGCGACGCAAGGCGATCCTCCTCGGTCGTCGCGCACGAGCTATTTGCTGCGCACCACGTCCTTGTAGTCGGGCGCCTCGGCGAGAAATCCGCGCTCCATCATCCAGTCGACCTTCTCCTTGAACTCGGCCGGTTGATAGCTTTTCACCCCGGTCAACTCGGGCAGGAGCCCGTCCTTGCGCTGCTCGGGCTGCAAATCGCGCAATAGTTCGGCGCGCGAGCGCTCTTCGTTCTCGGCGAGCCATTCGATCGCACGGTTGAGCGCGCGTCGCAATTTGCCCGCCGTCTCTTCATCCACGTCCTCGCCCGCGACGATGCCGCCGCGCCAGCGCAGATCGGCGATCTTGCGGCAGCCGGCTGCTGAGGCGCGGCTCACCAGCGGCTCCATCAGCGCGGCGGCTTCGTTGTGACCGCTGAGCAGAGCTTCCAACCGGTCGGTCGCATGTTCGAGCTTGATCTCGCCAAATGGCACGCCGGCGGCTTCCATCACCTCAATCGCGGCATAGAACGTGCCCGCGTGCCAAGTGACCGCGATTGGCACATTGCGCAGGTCGGCAAGCGTCCGGACGTGCGAATCCTTTCGCACCATGATGGCGCCCGTGCGCACGGTGGTGTCGAGCCCGATGATCTTGCCCTTGCCCAGCTGCTGCACGCGTTCGATCGCGCCCCATTCGCACACCGGATAGACTTCGAGCGCACCCTGCTGAAGTTGGCTCTCCTTCCAGCGTTGAGAGAAATCCTTCACCCGGCCTTCGGCCCCCTTGGGATTGTCCTCGTGATAGGCGACGTCGAGCCCTTCGTCGGCGAAGAAGCCTTGCTCGAGCGCCACCCGCCAGGGACGGTCGTGGGCGTTGCTGTCACTCTGCAGCCGGATGGTGCGGGCCATGGAGACTACCTGCTGTGCTGATGGGCGGGATTGGATCGCCGCCATTATGACCCGAAGGGCCCGCGACGACAACGGACGCAGTGTCGGGCCTCGTCCCCACCAGCCCCGGGCGTGAGCAATCTGCGATTGTTCGCACGCATTGCGGATTCATCATGCGGGGGGATCGCGAATCACAGGACTCCATGGCAACGTTTTTCCGTTGCCGGTTCTGCGTCGTCGAGATGGAGCGGTTCAAGCTGGCGGACGGCACCTTGCGCTCGTTTGCATCGCGTGCGACGTGATCGGCCTCGTGCGCACGAGGGCACGGCGGTCGCGAGGCGAGGGGGCCGGACATGGCGGATGAACTCACTGCCGATGAAATCCGAGCGTTGCTCAAGCTCGAGCCGAATGCGACCTGCGGCTTCGTACAGCTAACTTACGTGAGCACCCAGTCGATCGCGGCCGGCGGATTGCCGCCGCCGTTTGCCGATGCCCGGCCAATGGGGTCGGCGCTCTACTTCATGGTGACGCCGACCGCACCGGTGAGGCTTCACCGTATCCGTAACGAGCAGCTCTACCACTACTATCTCGGCGACCCGCTCGAAGTCCTGCTTCTGCATGGCGGCGGCACGACCGAGCGGGTCGTTGTCGGCCCCGACCTGCGCGGGGGCGAGCGGGTGCAGCTGCTCATTCCCGGCAACACGTTCCATACCGCGCGCCTGCTGGGACGCCGCCGTTGGTTTCTCGGTGCGAGCACCGAATGGCCAGGGGTCGTGCCGGCCGACGTCGAGATCGGCGATGTCGAGAAGCTGGCAGCGAAATACCCCGGTGTTGCCGCCGATCTGCGCGCGATCAAGGCCTCCATTCGAGAGACCTGAAGCCTCAGGGCGAAAGCGGCGCGCCCATCTTTCGTGCCTGCTCGACGATCCACGCACGATATCGCGTCAGCGGCGTCACGCCGGTGAGTCCGCCGCAGCCATCGCTCAACGCGGGCCCGGTCGACCAGCTCACCACGCCGACGACGGCGAGCGCCCCGCCGATCTCGCGATAGACCGGCGCACCGGAATCGCCGGTGCAGGCGCCGAGGCCGCCGCGTTCGCCTTTGGTAGCCGGATCGGCGAGCCTGATCTGAAGCGTGCCCGGTTGGCCGGTGGCGACAAGCGTAGCGGCGCGCACTGTGCCGCCGCTTTTGCCGTCCCCGCGCACGGCGACGCCATATCCCGCGACCACGAAGCGGTCGCCTACGGCGACGGCGCCGCCTGCTGGTCCCAGGAGCGCGGGAACGACCTTCATCGGCGCCGCGAGCTTGAGCAGCGCCACATCGGCGGTGACGCGATGGCGCAGCACCGCATTCACGTCGAACTCGGGGTGGCGCGCAATGTTCGCGATATCCTTGAGCACCGGCTGCCGCCCGGCGTCGAAATCGATCAGCTTGTAGTCGGCGCCCGGCAGCACGCAATGTGCGGCCGTGAGCACGAGGTCAGGTGTGAGCGCGACACCGGAGCAGAACGTGCCGTGCGAGCCGGTCAGCATGACCACGGCGCGTCCGGCGCCTTCGCTGGTCGGCTGCGCGCCACCGACCATGGCCGCGGCGGGGAGCGAGGTCAGGAGGAAGATGCAGGTGAGGGCGGCCGCGACGCGGATCATGGCTCCAGCGGCGACCCCAATCTCGCTGCGGTCTCCAGGATCCAGTAGCGATAGCGCGCAAGTGGAATGACGCCGCTGACAAAGCCGCAGGCAGGCTCTCCGTCGGCGCGCGCCGTCCAGCTCACGATCCCGATCAGGGCGTGATCCCGCGCGTCAAATACCGGACCGCCGGAATCTCCGTTGCACACGCCAAGGCCGGCGGTTTCGCCGAGCTTCTGCGGATCAACCAGGCTGAGCTGCTGGGAGCTCGGCCGGTCCGTTGCCACCAGCGTCACCGCACGCAGCTTCCCGGCGGTCTTGCGGTCGCCTTGCACCGCCACGCCGAAGCCGGCGACGATGAAGCGGTCGCCTACCGCGGGCGGCGTGCGGCGTTCGCTGAACGGCGCCGGGGCCAGATTCGGTGCGGGCGCCGCGGCGAGCTTGACGAGAGCGAGATCCGGCGCGTCAGCGCGCGGCGAGAACTGCGGATGCGGGGCGACGCTTGCAATGTCCTTCACGGCGGGACGGCGGCCGTCGAATACGACCAGTCGATACTTGCCGTTGGTCAGCACGCAGTGGGCGGCGGTGAGCACCAGATCGGGTGCGACCGCGACGCCCGTGCACACATTGTTGCCGCCGATGATCAGCACCACGTGCCGGGCAATGGTCTGATCGGCCGGCAGCGCTCCGCCGACCATGGCGGGGGAGGGCGCGGCCGCGAATGCAAGCCAAGCAAGTGCACCCAGCGCGCGCCACGCCACGGTTCTGCACTTCATCGGCGCAAGGATGGGAAAGGACAGCAGGCTCGGCTCCCTTCGGCTTGCTGGAGGCGAGGTCTTGCGCGAGCGGTTTCCGGTTCCTGTTCGCGGTGTCGGCAGGCTACGGCCGTGGAGCCTGGCGCGGCTCACGCTCTTGCTTTGAGAAGAACGTTTGCTCGACCTCGTTGTGGATGCGCAACAGCCATGCCTCGGCGCGGGTCGCGCGGTCACGAAAGTGCGCAACCTCGGCTTCGAGTTCTCTTCCTCGCTCTTCGGACGCTCGCAGCTGAAAGGAAAGCTTATGCGCAAGGTCCATGGCGCGTGCGCAGTCTTCCTTCGCCATTTCCGCGGCCTTCTGCAGCAGGGCCACGATGGTACGGCCGGATTCGTCGGCCACAACTTCCGGCTGCTGCCCCTTCGGCGTCGGCGCAAATGGGACAACGGTCGCTGCTTTGTCGGGAGCATACGCACTCATCACTACTCACTCCATTACCGCCAATGTCGGATATCGGGGGTGAGTGTACCACAGCCTTCATCAGCCGCCTGCGAAAATTTAGGCAGCGAGCGCGACGAAGGTCGGCGGAGGACGAATGCTCAAAACGGAATCAGGCTTTGCAAACTTGCATGGCGCTTTCGCGTGCGCCACCACGCGCACCGTTGTCGCGGCGCGCGGCAGGACACGTCCAAAGGTGCGGTGGGCAGCAACGTGGTTGAGCGCTCACGACCCGGTGGCAAGAAGCATCCCGGTCGAGTGCGGGATCTCGACGTCGATCGCGAGCGTAGAAACGCTCGGGCCGCGATCCATCCGTACCTGAACGCTGTCGCGCTCCACCGTCACGTGCTTGGTGATGGCGGACAGGATCTCTTCGCGCAGAATGGCAAGCAGGTCGGATTGTCCGCGCGATGCCCGCTCATAGGACAAAAGGATCTGAAGCCGCTCTCTGGCGACAGGGGCGCTGCCCCGGCGCCGAAACAGTTCGAGGAAGCTCATGCTGCCCTCCGTCCGAACAGCTTGTCGAACAAGCCTTTGCGGTCGCTGGGGATGGCCATCGGCACGTCGTCGCCCTTGAGCCTGCGGGCGGCATCGAGGTAAGCGCGCGCCGGAGCGCTGGCCGCATTGTTGAGCGTGACCGGCGAGCCGATGTTGGAAGCGCGTAGCACTTCCTCGCTTTCCGGAATGATGCCGAGCAGCGGCGTCGAGAGGATTTCAAGAACGTCCTCGATATTGAGCATCTCGCCGCGCGCCGCGCGCTGGGCGTCGTAGCGCGTGATGAGAATGTGCTTCTCGATGCGCTCTCCCTTCTCGGCCTTCTCGGTCTTCGAATCGAGCAACCCGATGATGCGATCGGAGTCGCGGACCGACGACACTTCCGGATTGGTCACGATGACGGCCGCATCGGCAAACCGCATCGCCAGCGTCGCGCCGCGCTCGATCCCGGCCGGGCTGTCGCAGATCACCCAATCGAATTTCTCGCGCATCTCCTTGATGACGTTGCCGACGCCCTCTTCGGTGAGGGCATCCTTGTCGCGCGTCTGCGACGCCGGCAGCAGCCAAAGGGTCTCGAGCCGTTTGTCGCGGATAAGGGCTTGCGACAGTTTCGCGATGCCCTGGACGACGTTGATGAGGTCGAAGACGACCCGGCGTTCAGCTCCCATCACCAGATCGAGGTTGCGCAGCCCGACGTCGAAATCGACCACCGCGACCTTCTGGCCGGTTTGCGCCAGCGCCGCGCCGAGCGCAGCGGTCGACGTCGTCTTGCCGACGCCGCCCTTGCCCGACGTGACCACGAGAACCTTGGCCATGTTTGCTTTCTCCTGCATGATTTCAATCCAAGGCTGCTATCGACAGGACGCTGTCTTGGAGCCAGCATTGGGCAGCCCGGTTGCGGAGGCTCGCGTCCATTTCTTCCGCGGTCCGGTAATAGCCGTCGATCGAGATCAACTCGGCTTCGTTCTTGCTGCAAAAAATCCGTGCACGCCCATTGCCCATGGAGCCCGCCATGGCCCTTCCGCGCAGCGCGCCGTAGACGTGGATCGATCCACCGGCGACGACTTCCGCGCCCGAGGACACCGCACCGAGCACGGTGACGTCGCCGTAGGGGAAGATGATGGATTGGCCCGAGCGGATCGGGCTTTCGATCAGCAGCGAGGTCGGTTCCTGGCGCTGGGACGGCCCGGCCGTCGCAGCCGCGCGCGTGTTCTCGGAGGATGCCGGCGCTGAAGCTTCGAAGCCCGCCGTGGGTCGACCGCCTTTGAGCAGTGGCGGCAGCGACGGGCCGAGTTGATCCGGATGGGCACCCTCGAGGCCCATGACGCGAATGCCGCGCTCGGCCAGGCTATCGAGCAGCTCGCTGATTCCCGACTGACTCAGCGCAATGCCGGCCAAGTCGAGGATGATCGCTCGGCCGACGAAAAAGTCGGGCGAGTTCCTGCTCCACTTGTCCACTTCGGCCAGCCACGCGCTGAGCGGCGCGGACGGCGCGAGCACGAACGCCATGAAGGAGCGGCCACGGAATCTCATCGATGTCTGGGGTCGAACGGCAGTCGCACTTGTCACAAGGAAACCTCGGGGGACCGGACCTGCGGGGTTGCCCCTGATTAGCGCGCCTTGTGGTTAATGAACGATTAACAAATCGCATTTATTGCCGCGGGAGCGGCTTTTCGAACAAGCCGTTCGCGCAGACGAGTGACTTGCGGTATTCCGCTGGCGCCTTGATCATGCGGCCCGCCGGCCGCGCACTCGATGCTTCAGAACAGCCGCCAGAACGCCAACAGCATCATGGCATAGAGCGCGGCCACGAGCGCCGACCCTGCGATCGCGATCCGCCGCGGATGCGCGCCCGCGGGCTGCAGCCACCAGGAGAACCGTTCGGCCATCCGCGGGACGAGATAGCTGAGCAGCACGACGCTCACGATGTTGCCGATGAACAGTGCGATTGCGAACGGCAGCCCGCGGCCGGTCAGGAAGGGCGTCTGCACAAAAAATCCGAACAGGAAGACGATCGGATAGAGCATCAGCAGAACGAGCATGTTCATCTTCCACACCGCCGGAGGCGCAGCGCCGCCGGCCGGGACTGGAAACCACTGGTCGAAGCCGGTGCGAACGATGCGGGCGTGAAATTCTTCGGTGAACGGATTCGCGTCTTGCAACAACTTCTGACGCTCCGGCGAGTCGAGCCAGGCCTGGAGGTTGGCTTCGGTGTCGAACCGCAGGATCGCCACCCAGTCGTCCTGCACTCCGGGCACCGGCGGCTCGAAACGATAGCCTTGAAAGCCGGTTGCCTTCGACTGAGCGGCGGCGATCCGTTGCTCCCATGCGCGGTACGCGAGCTCCTGGCCGGGCTTGATGCGGGTCGAAATGACCACCGACGCGGGCGATGGCAGTACGCCGGCATCGCCGTCATTAACGATGTGGACGTCGTCGCGGCCGACCAGCATGGGCGCCGCGCCTTGAATGCGTTTGAGCCTCTGTTCCGAATTGAGCCAGGCGACGGCCGTCGCGGTGCTGGTAAACCGCTGGAGGATGACCCAGTCCGCCTGTGCGGGAGGGCTAGGAGGCATCACGGTCTGTTTGATGAAGCCGGGAAACTGCGCGACCGTGTCGCTCGTCTCCGACTGCCAGCGAGCGAACGCATCCATGCTCTCCGGACGCACCCGCGTCTGCGTCACAATGGTGACCGCGCCTTGAGCGCCGTCCTTGGCGGCAACGAGCGGCGCGTTGCCGGTCGTGCGCTCCGTTGCGCTCACGGCTGTTCGGCCAGCTTGCTGAAGATGCGATCGGGCGTGAACGGCAGATGCGGGAAGCGCACCCCGGTCGCATTCGCGAGCGCGTTTGCGATGGCAGGAGCAACGGGATTGATCGCGCACTCGCCCTGAGCCTTTGCCCCGAGCGGCCCGATCGAGTCATGGGTATCGGCGAAAAACACCTCGCTGCGCGGGACGTCGGCGAAGGCCGGGCGCTTCACCTCGGCGATGGTGTTGAGGTTCATGCTGCGCTCCTGTGCCAGCCGCTCCGAACGCATGCCGGATCGCTTACGCGATCCGGCTGCCGAAGGTGGCCGCGGCGAGAAGGCTCACGGAAGATCGGCTAGCGACGTGGGACCCGGCCCCGGCGTGATCAGGGTCGGCCACTGATGCGAGCCGAACGGTACGGCAGGGGGCAGGAACGGCTTCACGCCGCGCTTTTCGGATTCGGCGATGATGGCGGCGCGCGCATCGCCGCCCATGAGCTCGTAGTCCATCAGGTGATAGTTGCCGAAGAACAGCGATCCGACCGAACGGTCGCCGATGATGCGCGTCAGCGAATCGAGCATCTCGTCGGGGCTCGTAGTGAACGAGATCGTCTCGATCAGCATCAGCCGGTTGTTGACGGCATCGGGCCCGAAGAACTGCGCCAGCACGCTGAACAGGATGTTGTTCTGGCGCGCCACATAGATCGTGTTACTGGCCGCGTAGGTCTTCTCCCAGTCGGCGCCAAGCATGGTCTTCCACTCGCCGATCACGGACATCCAATGGCCGACCTGGGTCTGCGCCGCCCATGTAATATCCTTCTTAAGATAAGGGCCCTGCTTCTTGGAGAAGGCCTCCAACGCGGCAAAGGAGATGGCACCCTTCGCCACGCAGTCGTCCATGAATGCGAGGTTGTTCTCGAGGATGATCCGATTGTTCTCGCGCCACTCCACCGGCATCGGAGTCAGATCGAGACCATCGAGCGCAGATTTCATCCGACTGCGATAGGCGAGCATGCTGCCGCGCCAGGATTGGTCGGCAGGGTTATCGAGATAAGGGCCCACCACCTGGGTCAGCGCCATGGTGCTGTGGCCGATGGATTTCAGCAATTGATAGACGATCGGGACCGAAGGGGCATCGAGCGGAGGCTGGCCGGGCCGATAGAGAATGAAGCGCCCGCCCGCGCCCGAGAACAGGCCGAGGATCACGGGGTGCTTGCTCAGGATATTTCGTTTGAACACCCGGGCGGCGTCGCCGTACAGCTCGAACATCCCGGTATTGAGCGCCAGCACGTTGTTGGTGGCAGTCTGCGCAGGGGTCGTGTCGGTACGGCCGGCAATAGGCGCCAGGAACGACGGTAGATCCTGGGCCTGCGCCGCCGTGCCCAGCGTCGCCAGCATGACGGAAGCCATAGCCACACGGACGTAGTTCAGCATCGAGTCAAATTGCATGGAGTGCCTCTCTGGAAGTGCGGTCGATCGTTCGCGAATACACGACAAAGCATGCGGCGAGGCCGACCAGCTCGCCGCGTTGGTTTTCATGAGAAGACTCGGCGCATGGCTAGTGGTCAGGCGACGCAAATTCCTCAAACCCGACCCAATATGCGCCCGATCCTGCGGCCAAATGCCGGCCTCACGCATCATTGCCCCAGCGCAGGAGATGACGAGGAAGATCGGACCCTCTTATCGTTCCATTATAGCCCATAAGCTCGCGCGAGGGCTAGACCTCATGTCTCAGGTATTCATGTCTCAGGTATTCGACCCGGTCGCCGGCGGGGCCGGGGGACCGCGCGCTTCATCAGAGCTTGATGCGCAAGCGTTGCGCCAATTCGCCGACGATGCCGCGGCGGAACAGCAACACGCAAACCACGAAAATCATGCCCTGGACGACGAAGACCCACTGGCCCATCGTGGTCAGATAATTCTCCAGCGTGACGATGAAGAACGCGCCCACGACCGGCCCGAACAAGGTGCCGAGGCCGCCCACCAGTGTCATGAGAATGACCTCGCCCGACATCGGCCAGTCGACATCGGTCAAGGAGGCAAGCTGAAAGACCAGGGCCTTGGTTGAGCCCGCAACGCCGGCGAACGTGGCCGACAGCACGAAAGCAAGGAGCTTGAAGCGCTCAGTTCTGTAGCCAAGCGAAATGGCGCGGGTCTCGTTCTCGCGAATGGCTTTGAGCACTTCGCCGAACGGTGAATTGATGATGCGGTATATCAGCAGGAAGCAGCCGAGGAAGATCACCAGCACCGTGATGTACATGTTGGTCTGGTCGGCAAGATCGATAAAGCCGAACAGGGTGCCGCGCGGCACCGCCTGAATGCCGTCCTCGCCGTGCGTGAACGGCGCCTGGATGGCGAAGAAGTACATCATCTGCGCCAGGGCGAGCGTGATCATCGCGAAATAGATGCCCTGCCGGCGGATCGCGAGCGCCCCGACGATCGTGCCGAGCCCGGCGGCGGCCACGGTTCCCGACGCGATCGCAAGCTCCGGCGGGAAGCCCCACACCTTGGCCGCATGGGCGCAGACATAGCTCGCCCAGCCGAAGAACAAGGCATGGCCGAACGACAGCAGCCCGACATAGCCGATCAACAGGTTGAACGCGCAGGCGAACAACGCGAAGCAAAGCGCCTTCATCAGGAACACGGGATAGGCGAACATCGGCGCGACGATGAGCGCGCATGCCATCAACAGGAACGCGATCACCTCGCTCTGCAATCGCCCCGCATTCGCCACGCTCGGTCCGGCCGCGCGCTGCATGTTACGCGCCCCGTCCGAACAGGCCGGCGGGCCTGATCAGCAGCACGATCGCCATGATGATGAAGATGACCGTGTTGGATGCCTCCGGAAAGAACACTTTGGTTAGTCCCTCGATGATTCCAAGTCCGAACCCGGTCACGATCGCCCCCATGATCGAGCCCATGCCGCCAATCACCACCACGGCGAACACCACGATGATCAGGTTCGCACCCATTTGCGGGCTGACGTTGTAGATCGGCGCCGCCATCACGCCCGCGAGCGCGGCGAGAGCAACGCCGAAACCATAGGTGAGCGTGATCATCCGCGGCACGTTGATGCCGAACGCGCGCACCAGCGTGGGATTTTCGGTGGCGGCGCGCAGGTACGAGCCTAGCTTGGTGCGCTCGATGACGAACCACGTGGTCAGGCACACCGCGAGCGAAAAGACCACCACCCAGGCGCGATAGTTCGGCAGGAACATGAAGCCGAGATTCTGCCCGCCTTGCAGCGCCGGCGGCACGGTATAGGGCAATCCCGACGAGCCGAAGAAATTGCGGAAGGTGCCCTCGAAAATGAGCGCAAGACCGAAGGTCAGCAGCAATCCGTAGAGATGGTCGAGCTTATAGAGCCATTGCAGGAAAAGCCGCTCGATGATGATCCCGGTGATTCCGACTACGAGGGGAGCGATCACAATCGCCCACCAATAGCCTATCCCGGCATATTGCAGCAGGAAGAACGCCGTAAAGGCGCCGAGCATGTACTGGGCGCCGTGGGTGAAGTTGATGATGTTGAGCATGCCGAAGATGACGGCGAGCCCGAGGCTCAGCAGCGCGTAGAACGAGCCGTTGATGAGCCCGATCAGCAGTTGCCCAAAGAGGGCCTGCGAGCTGATGCCGAACCATTCGAACATGGCTGCTCACTGCTGGCCGGAGAACGGAACGCCTCCGTTCTCCGGCTTGGCGCGTTCGTTGGTCAGCTCTTCACCAAGGGGCAACCGCCGTCGGCCAGCGGGCGGAAGGCTTCCTCGGCCGGGATGGTGGCGCGGACCTTGTAGTAGTCCCAGGGTCCCTTCGATTCCGCCGGCGTCTTGACCTCGAACAGGTACATCGGATGGATCTTGCGGCCGTCGGCGCGCACCGTGCCCTTGCCGAAGAGTTTGTCGTCGGTCGGCATCTCCTTCATCTTGGCGACGACGGCCTTGCCGTCGGCGTCGCTCTTGAGCGCCTCGACCGCCTTGAGATAGTGCGTGACCGCCGAGTACACGCCGGCATGGACCATGGTCGGATGCACGCCCTTGAATTGGGGTGCGAACTTCTTGGCGAATTCGCGGTTCGCGTCGTTGAGATCCCAGTACCAGGCTTCGGTCATGATCAGGCCCTGCGCGGTCGCCAGGCCGAGCGCGTGCACGTCGGTGATGAAGGCCAGCAGAGCCGCGAGATTCTGGCCGCTGCGGGTAATGCCGAACTCGGATGCCTGCTTGATCGAATTGATGGTGTCGCTGCCGGCATTGGCGAGCCCGATGATCTTCGCCTTCGAAGACTGCGCTTGCAGCAGGAAGGACGAGAAGTCCGTACCGGGGAAGGGATGGCGCACGCGGCCCACGACCTTGCCGCCGTTCTTCTCGACAACCGCGGAGGTGTCGCGCTCGAGCGCGTGGCCGAAGGCGTAGTCGGCGGTGAGGAAGAACCAGGTGTCGCCGCCGGTCTTTACGATCGCCTTGCCGGTACCGTTGGCGAGCGCCCAGGTGTCGTAGGTCCAATGGATCGTGTTGGGCGTGCACTTGGGGCCGGTCAGATCGGACGCGGCCGCCCCCGAGACGAGGAACACCTTGTTCTTGTCGCGCACGATCTCGTTGACGGCGAGCGCGACCGAGGACGTCGGCACGTCGACGATCACGTCGACCTTGTCGACGTCGATCCACGTGCGCACCACGTTCGAACCCACGTCAGGCTTGTTCTGGTGGTCGGCACTGACGATTTCGACCTTCATGCCCTTGGCGGCCGCACCGAAGTCTTCCACCGCCATTCGCGCCGCCACCACGGAGCCCTGGCCGCTCAGGTCGGAATAGGTGCCCGACATGTCGTTCATGACGCCGATCTTGATCGTGCCGTCGCTGTATTGCGCCTGCGCGGAACCGCATCCGAATATGACTGCGAGTGCCGTCAGGCCGATCAGTCCTTTCATGGCATTCTCTCCTGTTGATCGCTTTTTTGTCGTTTGCACCCCGGCATTCCGAGTCCCGTCCTTCAAGTCATACCCCCAGGTAATTGTGGACCTTGTCAAGGTTGGCCTCGAGCTCGGCGTTGGCGAACCGGTCGACGATGCGACCGTTCTCCACGACGTAATAGCGATCGGCGACCGTCGAAGCGAAGCGAAAATTCTGCTCGACCAGGAGTATGGTGAAGCCTTGCTGCTTGAGCATGTCGATGGTCTTGCCGATTTGCTGAATGATGACGGGCGCCAAACCCTCGGTGGGCTCGTCGAGCAGCAAGAGCCGGGCTCCCGTGCGCAGGATTCGGCCGATGGCCAGCATTTGCTGCTCGCCGCCCGAAAGCTTCGTTCCCTGACTGGACAGGCGCTCCTTCAGGTTGGGAAACAGCTCGAAGATGGCAGGAAGATCGAGGCCGCCGGAGCGGACCCGGGGGGGCAGCAGCAGGTTTTCTTCGACGCTGAGGCTCGCGAAAATGCCGCGCTCCTCGGGACACAGCGCAATGCCCAGCCGTGCGATCCGGTCGCTGGTCAGGCGGATGAGCTCCTTACCCTCGTAGCGAACCGATCCGGTGCGCTGGCCGACGATGCCCATGATCGATTTCAGCGTCGTCGTCTTGCCGGCGCCATTGCGGCCCAGCAGCGTCACCACCTCGCCAGGCAGAACCTCGAAGGTGGCGCCGTGCAGCACATGGGATTCCCCGTACCAGGCCTGCAGCCCTTCGACCGCGAGCAGGGGCGCGATGCTGGGGCTAAGCATCGCCGACTCCGAGATAGGCCTCGCGCACGCGCGGGTCGGAGGACACTGAATCGTAGCGGCCCTCGGCGAGCACCCGGCCGCGGGTGAGCACGGTGATGCAGTCGGAAAGATTGGCAACCACGCTGAGATTATGCTCGACCATCAGCACCGTACGCTTCGCTGCGACCGCCTTGATCAGAGCGCTGATGCGATCGATGTCCTCGTGACCCATGCCGGCCATCGGCTCGTCGAGCAGCAGCATCTCGGGATCGAGCGCCAAGGTGGTTGCGATCTCCAGCGCGCGCTTGCGGCCATAGGGCAGTTCCACCGCCGTCCAATGGGCGAAGGACGACAGGCCGACGTCGGTGACGAGTTCCATCGCCCGCTCGTTGAAGACGTCGAGCACGCGCTTCGAGCGCCAGAAGTCGAACGAGGAGCCGCGCTTGCGTTGCAGCGCGACGCGTACGTTTTCCAGCACCGTCAGGTGCGGAAAGACGGCCGAGATCTGGAACGAGCGGCCGACCCCGAGCCGCGCCACGTCGGCCGGAGGGAGCGGCGTGATGTCGCGCCCTTTGTAGACGATCCGGCCGCGGGTCGGGCTCATGAACTTCGTCAGCAGATTGAAGCAGGTGGTCTTGCCGGCGCCGTTCGGTCCGATCAGTGCGTGGATGGTGCCACGCGCGACCCGCAGATTGACCCCGTTCACGGCGACAAAACCGGCGAATTCCTTGGTGAGATTCTCGGTTTCGAGGATGAAATCGTCACTCACGACGCCACGGCCCAGGTTGTTGGCGACAGTGGTAGCACGTCCGCAGCAAGTTCAGCAAAATGCGTGGGGTTCGAGACCTGCGCGCAGCCTTGCCGGCAATCGAGGCCAGGCGGCGTCAAGGCCGGGGCTGACGGCGCCGGGGCCATCGCGCTGTGGCTGCGACCCGTTCGTGCCCGCCGGCGCAGGGCTCGCGGCGACCCCGCGCGGCATCACGGTCGCCGCTTGCACGGCCACCCTTCCTCAAGCTTCCCCGCATTATTATGTAATGGCAAGATGGCCTTGGCGACCGCCGATTCTGCTGGAAACGGCACGGGCGGCGATCAGCAGGAGTACTCGCTTTGCGCCTCCTCGTCGTCGAGGACGATCCCGACCTCAACCGGCAACTCGCGACCGCGCTGACCGACGCGGGCTACGTGGTCGACCGCGCCTTTGACGGTGAGGAGGGGCACTTTCTCGGCGAAAGCGAGCCCTATGACGCGGTCATCCTCGATATCGGCCTGCCCAAGATGGACGGCATCTCGGTGCTCGAGGCCTGGCGTCGGGCCGGCCGGGCCATGCCGGTTCTCATCCTGACCGCACGCGATCGCTGGAGCGACAAGGTCCAGGGCTTCGACGCAGGCGCCGACGACTATGTCGCGAAGCCGTTCCATCTCGAGGAGATCCTCGCGCGCATCCGCGCCTTGTTGCGTCGTTCGGCCGGCCACGCCAAGAGCGAGCTCAATTGCGGCACCGTGCGCCTCGACACCCGCACCGGCCGCGTCACCGTCGACGGCAACCCGGTCAAGCTCACCTCGCACGAATATCGTCTGCTCTCGTATCTCATGCACCATACCGGCCGCGTGGTGTCGCGCAGCGAGCTGGTCGAGCATCTCTACGACCAGGACTTCGATCGTGATTCCAACACCATCGAAGTCTTCGTCGGGCGCGTTCGCAAGAAGCTCGGCGTCGACGTCATCCAGACCGTGCGGGGACTTGGCTACCTCCTCGCTGCGCCGGGCAATGCGTCTTAATTCGCTCGCCCTTCGGCTCTTCTTCTCGGCGACGACCTGGACCGTGATAATTCTCGTCGTCACCGGGATTGTGCTGTCGTCGATCTACCGCTCCGCGGTGGAACGCGCGTTCGACCGCAGGCTGGGGGTCTATCTGCGCACCCTCGTCGCCGACGTGGCCGCGCCCGAGGAGAACGTCGACAAGTTTCCGCAATCCATCGGCGAGCCGCTGTTCGATTTGCCGCTGTCGGGATGGTATTGGCAGGTGACGCGGCTGGACGCGCCTACGCCCGACGTGCGCTCGTCGCGGTCGCTGTGGGATGCAACGCTGCCGCACCTCGCCGACCTCAGCGTGTCCTGGGTGCCCGGGAGCGCCCGCCAGGGATACGTCGACGGCCCCGAAGGCCAGGAGTTACGCCTCGTCGAGCGGACCATCGATCTCGGCGAGGAGGGGCGCTATCTCGTCGCTGTCGCCGGCGACGCCAACGAGATTGATGAGGAGACGCGCAGCTTCGACAGCGCCCTCGTCATCACCTTCGGGATGCTGGGGATCGTGCTGCTGCTGACCACCACCTTTCAGGTGCGTTTCGGTCTCGCACCGCTCAAGCGCGTCTCGGAGGGCCTCGCCGCCATCCGTTCCGGTACAGCTGAACGGCTCGAAGGCGCGTTCCCGGTCGAAATCGCGCCACTCGCACGCGAGACCAATGCGCTCATCGACGCCAATCGTGAGATCGTCACCCGCGCGCGCACCCACGTCGGCAACCTCGCCCATGCGCTCAAGACGCCGATCTCGGTCATGATGAACGAGGCCACCACCCATGGCGGCGAGCCCTTTGCGCTGAAGGTGCGCGAGCAGACCGAGATCATGCGCGATCAAGTCACGCGCCATCTCGAGCGGGCGCGTCTTGCGGCGCGCGTCGCGGCGATCGGAACCGTGACCGACGTGCGGCCGGTCGTATTCGCGCTCGCGCGCACGATGGAAAAACTCCACCATGATCGCGGCGTCGTCATCGACATTGACGCGGCGGAAGGTGCGCGCTTCCGCGGCGAGCAGCAGGACCTCGAGGAGATGATCGGCAACCTTGTCGACAATGCCTGCAAATGGGCGCAGTCGCGGGTCGCGGTCGAAGTGTTCTCGGAAAAGCCTGATCCGCGGGATGACCGCCGCGTCGTACGGATCGTGGTCGACGACGACGGTCCCGGTCTTTCGCCCCAGCAGCGCGAGCAAGTGGCGCGCCGCGGCCGCCGTCTCGATGAGACCAAGCCCGGTTCGGGGCTGGGGCTTTCCATCGTGGTCGAACTCGCAAGCCTTTATGGCGGCGGCCTCACGCTCGGCACCGCGCCGATCGGCGGCTTGCGGGCGGAGTTGGTGCTCCCGGGAGCCTAAGCGGCCTCGTTCGGGCCCGCGGGAACAGAGTTTTGCCCTAATTTGCGCCATTAGCTTCCCGGCCGGCATTGGAGCAATCCGGGGGATCGCCGGCGGTTTTGATCGCCTGGGGATGGGGGCTTCAGAGATGTGTTTTGTGCGCCTGAGTGCCGCCGCGCTCGTCGCGATGGCGACGGCCGCGTGCAGCGGCAATCCCGAGACTGGAACCGGACCGCGGGAGAATACGGGCACGCTCATCGGCGCGGTAGCCGGGGGGCTGATCGGCTCGCAGTTCGGCGGTGGGACCGGCGAACGTGTTGCCGCCGGCCTTGCCGGTGCGGCGGTCGGCGGCCTGCTCGGCAATCGCATCGGCTCCGCCATGGACGATGACGACAAGCAGCGCGCCTATGCGGCACAGATGCAGGCGCTCGAAAGCGGAAAATCGGGCACGGCGGTCGCCTGGAAGAACCCGGACTCGGGCCGGTATGGATCGGTGGTTCCCGGCCCCGCCTACCAGACCAACGGACAGCAGTGCCGGCAATACACCCACACGATCTATATCGACGGCAAGCCGCAGGTCGCGCGCGGCAACGCCTGTCGCAACCCGGACGGCACGTGGACTGCGGTGGGCTGACCACACGAACGAGCTGACGAGGCGCGACGCCGACGCCGGCGGCGATCCGTCGTGACCGCCGTGTCCCGGCGCTTGCGCATGCGCGCCGGTACCTTGACCTGATGACGCAGGAAGGCGCGCCCTCGGCCGTGACCCGAGCGCGTTGCTGCCGACGTGATTGCGCGCCGTGCGCCGCTGCCCAACGGGCCGCTCGCGTCGTTCCCATTCACGATGTCAAACAGCGTGCGTTTCTTCGTTCCCGCACCGCAATCTTGCGGGCGGGTTCTTGCTTTCCTTTTGCATCCTCGTTGCGTCCGCTTGGTCACCCGACCCCGAAATGAGGGGGCCGGCGGAGCGCCGGGAGGCGTACTACCTGTTGTCGCGCTCGTAGGGCGCGACGCCACGCTTGCGAGGCGTGGGGCGTCCCGCGCAAAACCGGGACCCCGCCTCTCGGCGCTCCACCGTGG
>Ga0207675_100001166_pt1 | contig 26173 bp, 24 predicted proteins | sample KBSSwiS42_FD_184305 | JGI IMG/M metagenome (GOLD analysis project Ga0207675, IMG submission 184305) | Switchgrass rhizosphere microbial communities from Kellogg Biological Station, Michigan, USA - KBS Switchgrass S4-2 (SPAdes) (version 2) | ecosystem: Host-associated > Plants > Roots >...
CTCGAGAAGAAGTGGGGCGCGCCCACCATCACCAACGATGGTGTGAGCATCGCCAAGGAGATCGAGCTGGAGGACCCGTACGAGAAGATCGGGGCCGAGCTCGTCAAGGAAGTTGCCAAGAAGACCGACGACGTCGCCGGTGACGGTACGACGACCGCCACGGTCCTGGCCCAGGCGATGGTCCGCGAGGGCCTGCGCAACGTGGCCGCCGGTGCCAACCCGATGGCGCTCAAGCGCGGCATCGAGAAGGCCGTCGAGGCCATCTCCGAGCAGCTGCTCGCGATGGCCAAGGACGTCGAGACCAAGGAGCAGATCGCGTCCACCGCGTCCATCTCCGCGGCCGACACCACCGTCGGCGAGATCATCGCCGAGGCGATGGACAAGGTCGGCAAGGAAGGCGTCATCACCGTCGAGGAGTCGAACACCTTCGGGCTCGACCTCGAGCTGACCGAGGGGATGCGGTTCGACAAGGGCTACATCTCGGCGTACTTCTTCACCGACCCGGAGCGCATGGAGGCCGTCCTCGACGACCCCTACATCCTGATCGTCGAGAGCAAGATCTCCAACGTGAAGGACCTGCTGCCGATCCTCGAGAAGGTCATGCAGTCGGGCAAGCCGCTGCTGGTCCTCGCCGAGGACGTCGACGGCGAGGCGCTGTCCACACTGGTCGTGAACAAGATCCGTGGCACCTTCAAGTCGGTCGCGGTCAAGGCACCGGGCTTCGGTGACCGCCGCAAGGCCATGCTGCAGGACATCGCGATCCTGACCGGTGCCCAGGTGATCAGCGAGACCGTCGGCCTCTCCCTCGAGTCGGCCACGGTCGACATGCTGGGACAGGCCCGCAAGATCACGGTGACCAAGGACGAGACCACGATCGTGGAGGGTTCCGGCGACGGCGACCAGATCCAGGGCCGCGTCAACCAGATCCGCGCCGAGATCGAGAAGTCGGACTCCGACTACGACCGCGAGAAGCTGCAGGAGCGCCTGGCCAAGCTGGCCGGCGGTGTCGCGGTGATCAAGGTCGGCGCGGCCACCGAGGTCGAGCTGAAGGAGCGCAAGCACCGCATCGAGGACGCCGTTCGCAACGCGAAGGCTGCCGTCGAGGAGGGCATCGTCGCCGGCGGCGGCGTGGCCCTGGTGCAGGCAGCCGACAAGGCCTTCGAGAAGCTTGACCTCGAGGGTGACGAGTCCACCGGTGCCGTGATCGTGAAGTTCGCGTCCGAGGCCCCGCTCAAGCAGATCGCGATCAACGCCGGTCTCGAGGGTGGCGTCGTGGCGGAGAAGGTGCGCAACGTGGAGCCCGGCTTCGGTCTCGACGCGGCCACCGGCGAGTACGTCGACATGATCAAGGTCGGGATCATCGACCCCGCCAAGGTGACCCGCTCGGCACTGCAGAACGCCGCGTCGATCGCCGCGCTGTTCCTCACTACCGAGGTCGTCGTGGCCGACAAGCCGGAGAAGGCCCCCGCCGCAGGTGGCGGCGACCCGTCCGGCGGCATGGGTGGCATGGACTTCTGATCGAAACCTGGTCCACACCTCGTGTGTGACTGGACACCAACCACAGCGAAGGCCCCCGCTCCGGCGGGGGCCTTCGTGTGTTCTGGGAAGGTGGGCCCATGACCGAACCAGCCGCCCGGTACGACGTCCAGGGCCACGTCGCCGTCCTCACCCTCAACCGACCCGACGTGATGAACGCCGTCAACGCGGCGCTCTCGACCGCCTTGGGCGAGGGCGTCGAGCGGGCCGCGACCGACCCGGCCGTGCGGGTGCTGGTGCTGACCGGGGCGGGCCGCGCGTTCTGCGCGGGCGCCGACCTCAAGGCGCTGGCAGCGGGGGAGTGGATCGGGGCCGAGGGCCACGAGGACTGGGGTTTCGCGGGGTTCGCGCGACACTGGGTCGACAAGCCGGTGGTGGCCGCGGTCAACGGGTACGCGCTCGGCGGCGGCACCGAGCTGGCGCTCGCGTGCGACCTGGTGGTCGCCTCCGAGGAGGCGCGGTTCGGGCTGCCGGAGGTGCGGCGCGGGCTGTTCGCCGCCGCCGGTGGAATGGTCCGCCTGCAGCGCCAGATCCCGGTCAAGCGGGCCGCCGAGATCGCGCTCACCGGCGAGCCGATCGACGCCGCGACCGCGCTCGACTGGGGCCTGGTCAACCGGGTGGTTCCGCACGACCGGGTGCTGACGGCGGCTCTGGCGCTGGCCGAGGTGGTCGCCGGCAACGCGCCGACCGCCGTACGCCAGACCAAGCGGATGCTGCACCGCGGCGGCACGGCCAGCGGCTCGGACTGGGACGACGCCTGGACCGGGGCCGACCCGTGGGCGGCCAACCTGGAGGCGATGTCGACGGTCTTCGCCCACCCGGACGCGGTCGAGGGCCCGACCGCGTTCGCCCACAAGCGCGAGCCCCAGTGGCGCGACGAGTGATCCCGCGCGACTAGAACACGTTGCGCGGCCGGAACTGCACGCTCACCCGCGGACCGACCGGCCGTGAGGTCTTCGGGATGGCGTGCTCCCAGGTGCGCTGGCACGAGCCACCCATCACGATCAGGTCGCCGTGGCCGAGCGGGTAGGCCGCCTCGGTGTGACCGCCCACGGGCCGCAGCGCCAGCTTGCGGGGCGAGCCGAACGACACGATCGCGACCATCGTGTCCGCGGATCGGCCGCGTCCGATCTTGTCGCCGTGCCAGGCAACCGAGTCACGGCCGTCGCGGTAGTAGCAGCATCCGGCGGTCACGAACGGCTCGCCGAGCTCGTCGGCGTAGTGCTCGCTCAGCGCCTCGCGCGCCTCGACCAGGGCCGGATGCGGCAGCGGGTCGCCCACGCCGTAGTGATGCAGCAGCCGCGGCACGTCGACGACGTTGTCGTACATCGGTCGCTGCTCGGCCTGCCACGGCACGTCGCTGAGCATCGTGGCGAACAGCTCGTCGGCGCCCTCGAACCAGCCGGGCAGCACGTCGACCCAGGCTCCGCGGGACAGCCAGCGACGCTCGACCCGCCCGGCCAGTGGCCCGACGCCGATCGCGGGGGTGTCGAAGAGTGACGCCTGGAAGTCCACCGTCATGGACCGAGTGTAGCCCGGGCTCGAACAGATGTTCTAGTGATCTGCGTGCTGAATCGCCGGCCCGGGGGTCGGCGCCGGACCGTCGGTCTCGGGCGGGATGTTGATCCCGTTGGCGGCAGGCGTGACCCGTGGCTCGAGCCCGACCACTGCCACCACGGCGACCAGCACGCAGCCGAGCACCAGCAGCGCGACGTAGGAACCTTCCAGGTGGTGGCCGATCAGCCACCCCGAGACGGGGGGCGCGAGCACCATCGGCAGCTGGAAGGCGCCGGAGGTCAGCGCGTTGGTGCGTCCCCGCAGCCGGTCGGTGGTGAGGTCGTTGGTCATCGCCGGCATGGTCGGCTGCAGCAGCGTCTCGCCGAGCGCGAAGACCGAGGCGCAGGCGGCGATCAGCACGGTCGCGCCCAAGGTGCCGGGCACCAGCCCCGAGGCGCCCATCAGCAGCCAGGCGAACGCCCAGATCAGCGCCATCACCACCATCACCCGGGTGCGGCGCCTGCCCTCGATGCGCTGGAGCACGACCAGCTGGAGCACCACGATCACCAGGGTGTTGCAGGCGAACGCGATGCCGAGCCCCTGGGTCGAGACCTCGCTGACGACGCGCGCATAGGCGGGCATGCCGGTGTTGAGCTGGGCGTAGGCGACGAACGAGGCAAGGAACGTGAGGAGCGTGAGGGTCGGGATGCCGGGCAGCCGCAGCACCTCGGCGTAGCTGGGAGTGGCCACGTCGTCGTGGTCGTGCTCGGGGCGACCGGCGATATGGCGCAGCGGCACCAGCAACAGGAACAGCGAGGGCAGGAAGGTGACGGCGTCGGCGAGGTAGATCGCCTGGAACGTCCAGGTCTGGTCGACGGCGAGCCAGGCACCGCCGATCAGGCCACCGAGCCCGATGCCGAGGTTGAGCAGGCTGAAGTTGACCCCGAAGTAGCGCTGCCGGATCGCCGACGGTACGACGTTGGCGATCATCGTCTGCGACGCCGGCCACGAGACGCCGAACGCGAGCCCGGACAGCGCCATCCCCAGCGCCGCGACCGGCACCGTCGCGGCGAACGCCATCACCACCTCGCCGAAGATCGCGAAGAGCAGTGCCGCGACGAGCACCCGGCGCGCCCCCATGCGGTCGATGATCGCGCCACCAGGCCCGACCGCGAGCAGCCCGGCCAGCGGCTGGATGCCGAGCACGAGCCCCGTCGTGCTCAGGCTGAAGCTGCGGACCTCGTGCAGGTAGACGACCCAGAACGGGAGCACCAGGCCGGTGCCGATGAACTCGAAGACCACCACGGAGAGCAGCAGCTTGCCCTCTCGCGGCAGGTCGTGCCAGAAGGCCTTCAGCGGTGGTTTGGGCGGTGCCGCGGTCACTCGAGAAGCATGTCAGCGCCCACCGACAAGGCGCATGCGAGTTTTGCCCTCTCAGTGCGCCCAGCGGGTGGCGTCGGCAACCTGCCCGGGCGAGGCGCCCTCGAACAGCTCGAGCTCCGACTCGCGGACCGCGAGGATCGCGTCGACGAGCGGTGCTCCGAACGCGGCCCGGAGGGGGCCATCGCCCCGGAAGGCGGCGAGCGCCTCCCCGAGGCTGCCGGGCAGCCGGTCGACCCCACGGGCGGCAAGCCCCTCGTCGCCCAGCGCGGCGGGGTCGACCTCGATCGGGTCGGGCAGTGCGACGCGCCGGTCGATGCCGTCGGTGCCCCCGGCCAGCAGCCCGGCGAGCAGGAGGTACGGGTTTGCCTGCAGGTCGACGCACTTCACCTCGAGGTTCGCCGCCCAGTCCTCGCTGCCGCTCGAGCCGGTGACCATCCGCAGAGCGGCCTCCCGGTTCTCCAGACCCCAGCAGCGGTAGGCGCCGGCCCAGTGCTGCGGCACGAGCCGGAGGTACGACGCCACGCCGGGGGCACCGATCACGAGCAGCGCCGGGAGGTGAGCGAGCACTCCTCCGGTGAACGACGCCGCCTCGTCGGTGAGCCCGTACGTCGACGTACCGCCCGCCATCAGGTTCCGACCCTCGCGCCACAGGCTGAGGTGCACGTGGCCGCCGTTGCCGACACCGGCGGTGTCCACCTTCGGGGAGTACGACGTGCGGAACCCGTGTCGCTGGCCGACCGACCGGATGGTCTGGCGCACGAGCACGGAGGTGTCGGCGGCGTGCACCGGGGACTCGGCCGCCACGGAGAGCTCGAACTGCCCGGGGGCGTACTCGGGGTGGTACTGCTCGACCGCGACTCCTTGGGCCGTGAGTGCTTCGATCACGTCCCGCGAGTAGTCGGCGGCCGCGCCGAGCCGGGACAGCCCGTAGGCCGGGCCGCTGACGGCGGGGGAGAAGGCGTCGCCGTCACCGGCGGAGATCACCCACTCGATCTCGAACGCGCACCGGAACGTGAGCCCCCGTTCGGCGTGCTCGTCGACGAGCCGGCCCAGCAGCAGCCGGCTGTCCTTGTCGTGCGCGTGGCCACTCTGCGTGAAGCGCTCGCCCGGCGCCCAGGCCCAGCCCGGCTGCGCGGCGAGCACCACGAGGCGTTCGAGGTCGGGCACGATCCGCTGGTCGCCCACCGGTCCCTCACCAGACGGCGGCGCCGCGACCCAGTCGTCGAAGCGGAAGTAGTCGAACGCGGTGGAGAACCCCACGCCCCACGCCGCGAGCGCCGGCAGCCGGTCGAGGGGCACCGCCTTGGCCCGCGAGATCCCGGCGTTGTCCACGAAGCTGGTCGCGACCGCCACCACACCGCGCTCCGCGAGGCCGGGCAGGAGGGCCTCGGCGCGTCTGGAGCGTTCTTCGCGTGCGGCGAGGTCCACCTGAGCTCCTCCGGGGCAAGGGGCCGCCGAGGCTCCCGGTCGTGATCTGGACAAAGAATAGGGCCGCCGACAGACTCCCAAGGTGACCGTCGACCTTGGCCCGCTGGTCGACCACCACTGCCACGGCCTGGTCGTCGAGGACCTCGACCGCGCCGGCTTCGAGGCGCTGATGAACGAGGGGGCACGGCCGTCGCCGCTCGGCACGACGCTCTTCGACTCGATGCTGGGGCTGGCGATCCGGCGGCACTGCGCGCCGTTGCTCGACCTGGAGACGCTGGCCACTGCGGACGAGTACCTCGCCCGTCGTACGGCGCTGGGGTCCGCGGAGGTCAACCGCCGGATGGTCGCGGCGGCCGGCATCGAGGAGTTCCTCGTCGACACCGGCCTCACTCCCGAGAAGGTCTGCACGCCCGACGATCTCGCCGGGCTCGCCGGCGGGGCCGGCCGCGAGGTGGTCCGGCTGGAGCGCATCGCCGAGGAGGTGCTCGCGGCCGGCACCGCGGACTTCCCGGGGGAGGTCCGGCAACGGCTGGAGGTTTCGCGGGCGGTCGGCGCGAAGAGCATCGCGGCGTACCGCGTCGGCCTGGCCCTGCCCGCGACCAAGCCGACCTCGGCGCAGCTCGACAAGGCGCTGGCCGGGGTCCGCCCCGCACGGATCGCCAGCATGACGGTGAGTGCCTGGCTGGCACACACGGCGATCGAGCTCGGCCTGCCGTTGCAGTTCCACGTCGGCTACGGCGACAGCGACCTGGACCTGCTCGCGTGCGACCCGCTGCGGCTCACGGACTTCCTGCGCGCCACCGAGGAACGCGGCGTGCCCGTGCTGCTTCTCCACAACTACCCCTACCACCGCAACGCGGCCTACCTCGCCCAGGTCTTCGACCACGTGTTCATGGACCTCGGCCTGGCCGTGCACAACTCCGGCGCCGCCTCGGCCGCGATCGTGCGCGAGACCCTGGAGCTGGTGCCGTTCGGCAAGCTGCTGTTCTCCTCCGACGCCTACGGGCTGGCCGAGCTGTACCTGCTGGCCGCCGTCCTCTTCCGCGACGGCCTCGGCGGTGCCCTGGCCGACCTGGTGGCGGCCGGCGACATGACCGCCGGCGACGCGTCGTACGTCGCCGGGCTGGTCGCCCGGGACAACGCCCGTCGGGTCTACCGGCTGTGAGCACCCTCGGCCTCCTGCTCGCCGCCGGCGCGGGCACCAGGATGGGGCGGCCCAAGGCGCTGGTCGACGACTGGCTGGTGCGCTCGGTCGAGACCCTCGCCGACTGTGACCGGGTCGTGGTCGTGCTCGGCGCGCGGGCCGACGAGGCTCTCCCGCTGCTCGACGCGTACGACGTGACGATCGTGGTGGCCCACGACTGGGCCGAGGGCATGGGCGCGTCGCTGGCGGCCGGGCTCGGTCATGCCCAGCACGGCGACCAGTCCCGGTGCCTGGTGACGCTGGTCGACCTTCCCGACGTCGGTCGTGACGTCGTGCGCCGGGTGCTGGCGGAGCCCGACACCGAGGACGTGCTCGCGCGGGCGGCGTACGACGGCGTACCAGGGCACCCGGTGCTGCTCGGCCGCACGCACTGGCCGGGGGTGCTCGCGGTCAGCGAGGGGGACAGGGGAGCACGCGACTACCTGCGCTCCCACCAGCACACGGAGGTCGAGTGCGGCGACCTCGCCACCGGCCGAGACGTGGACTCGGCCCCAACCCGCGACCAACCTCCCGCTGAGTAGCGTTGCAGGCATGGACTCACCCCAGGCCGTGAACGACGCGCTCGCGTCGACCGGCTATCTCGGCGACGACGCGCTGGCGACGGTCGTCTTCCTGGCCGAGCAGATGCAGCGGCCCGTGCTCCTCGAGGGCGAGCCCGGCACCGGCAAGACGGCACTGGCCGAGGCGATGGCCCAGGTGTACGACGTGCCGCTGATCCGGCTCCAGTGCTATGAGGGCATCGACGCCAGCCAGGCGCTCTACGACTGGGACTTCCCGCGCCAGATCCTGCACCTGCGCACGCTCGAGGCGGCCAGCCGGGCCGGCGAGCTCGACCCGACCGAGGCGGAGAAGTCGCTGTTCGACGAGCGGTTCCTGCTCGCCCGGCCGGTGCTCCGGGCGCTCCGGGAGAGTCCCGCCGTGCTGCTGATCGACGAGGTCGACCGGGCCGACGACGAGTTCGAGGCGTTTCTGCTCGAGGTGCTCTCGACCTGGTCGGTGAGCATCCCCGAGCTCGGCACGGTCGCGGCGGCCAGCCCGCCGTTCGTCGTCCTCACCTCCAACCGCACCCGCGAGCTGCACGACGCGCTGAAGCGGCGCTGCCTCTACCACTGGATCGACCACCCCGGCCTCGACCGCGAGGTCGCCATCGTCCGCAGCCGCGAGCCCGAGGTCGGCGAGACGCTGGCCCGCCAGGTCGTGGGCATGGTGCAGCAGCTCCGCTCCGAGCAGCTGCTCAAGCCGCCTGGCGTCGCCGAGACCCTGGACTGGGCGCGTGCGCTGATGCGGCTCGGCGTCGAGGAGCTCGACCTCGAGTCGGCCGCCCGCACGCTCGGTGCGGTGGTGAAGTACCGCGAGGACGCCGACCGGGTGAAGCACGCGCTCGACCGGATGATGGCCAGCCGATGACCACCCCGCGATGAACCCCACGCTCCACGCCCCCGACGAGATCCTGCTCGGCTTCGCCCGCGCTCTGCGCAGCGCCGGGGTGCCGGTCACGCACGACCGGGCCACCACGTTCCTCACCGCCACCTCCCTGGTCGGCGTCGACGACCGCCGGCACACGTACTGGTCCGGCCGCGCGACGCTGTGCGCCGGCCCTGACGACCTGGCCCGCTACGACCAGGTCTTCGAGGCGTGGTTCGGCTCGCGCGAGGGGCTGCCCCGCTCGATCCCGCGCGAGCAGTCGCAGCAGGTGGCATCCCCGTTGCCTGCGGACGAGGAGACCGGCGACGGGGCGACGGGCGAGTCGGAGACGTTGCGCGCCGCGGCCAGCACCGCCGAGGTCCTCCGGCACCGCGACGTCGCCGCGCTCGAGCCGCACCAGAAGGCGCTGCTCGACGCGATGATCCGCTCGCTCCGGCCACGTCCGCCGCTGCGCCGCGACACCCGTCGTACGCCCTGGCGGCGCGGGGAGATCGACCTCGGCCGCACCCTGCGCCGCACCCTTGAGCAGATGGGCGAGCCGGGCCGCACGGTGCACCGCCGCCGTGGCACCCAGCCGCGCCGGGTCGTGCTGCTTGTCGACGTGTCGGCGAGCATGCGCCCGTACGCCGACGCGCTGCTGCGACTCTGCCACCGGATCTCGACCGGCTCGAACCACGGGAAGGCGGCGCCGACGGAGGTGTTCACGCTCGGCACCCGGCTGACCCGGATCACCCGCGCCATGCACACCGCCGACGCCGAGCGGGCCCTGGTGCGCGCCGGTGACGAGGTGCCGGACTGGTCCGGCGGCACCCGGCTGGGCGAGACGCTCGCCGCGTTCCTCGACCGCTGGGGCGCCCGCGGAATGGCGCGGGGTGCCGTCGTCGTTGTGTTCAGCGACGGCTGGGAACGCGGTGACGCGACGCAGCTCGGAGAGCAGATGCAGCGGCTCCACCGACTCGCGCACAAGGTGGTGTGGGTCAACCCGCACCGGGGCAAGGAGGGCTACGAGCCGCTGCAGCAGGGCATCCTCGCGGTGCTCCCGTACTGCCACGAGTTCGTCGCCGGGCACTCGCTGCGGTCCTTCGAACAGGTCCTGGAGGTGATCGGCGATGCGTGAGGTACTCCCCGAGCTGATGCGCTGGTACGACGCCGGCGAGACGATCGGGGTCGGCACCGTCGTCGCCACCTTCCAGTCCGCGCCGCGGCCGCCCGGCGCGTCGATGCTGGTCGGGCCGGACGGCGAGGCGGTCGGCTCGGTGTCCGGTGGCTGCGTCGAGGGCGCTGTCTACGAGCTCGCCGGCGACGTCGTCGGCTCCGGCGAGCCGGTGCTGCAGCGCTACGGCATCTCCGACGACGACGCCTTCGCGGTCGGCCTGACCTGCGGCGGCATCCTCGACGTGTTCGTCGAGAAGGTGAACAGGGAGAGCTTCCCCGAGCTGACCCAGATCGCTGCCGACATCGAGGCCGGCCGCCCGGTCGCGCTCGCCACCGTGGTCGAGCACCCCGACCCGGCCTGGCTCGGCCGGCGGATCGTCGTACGCCCGGACGGGATAGTCCCGGACGAAAGGCACCCCGCGAGCGCCGATTCAGGTGTCAAACGGCCGGGACTATCCGTCTCGGGCACGCTCGGCAGCGCCCGGGCGGACGACGCCGTGGCGGACGACGCGCTCGGGCTGCTGGCGCACGGGCGCAACGCGACCCTGGGCTACGGGCCGGACGGCGAGCGCCGGGGCGAGGGCATGCGGGTGTTCGTGTGGGCGTTCGCGCCGCCGCCGCGGATGCTGGTGTTCGGTGCCATCGACTTCGCGGCCGCGGTCGCGCGGGTGGGGGCGTTCCTCGGCTACCACGTGACCGTCTGCGACGCGCGACCCGTGTTCGCCACGAACTCCCGCTTCCCCGAGGCCGACGAGGTGGTCGTCGACTGGCCCCACCGCTACCTGCGGGCCGAGGCCGACGCCGGCCGGGTCGACCCGCGCACGGTGCTCTGCGTGCTCACCCACGACCCGAAGTTCGACGTACCCCTGCTCGAGGTGGCCCTCCGGCTCCCCGAGGTCGCCTACATCGGGGCGATGGGCTCGCGGCGCACCCACGAGGACCGGCTCGACCGGCTGCGCGAGGCCGGCGTCACCGAGGACGAGATCGCCCGGCTGTCCAGCCCGATCGGCCTCGACCTCGGCGCGCGTACGCCGGAGGAGACCGCGGTCAGCATCGCGGCCGAGATCATCGCGCTCCAGTGGGGCGGCACCGGCGACCGGCTCGGCGGGCGCGAGGGGCGCATCCACCACTGACCATGCACCGATCCGCAATCCGCCTCCTCGCCGCCGTTGCTGCCGTCACCCTGCTGGCCGGCTGTGGCGGTGGGCCGGAGCAGGCCGCACCCAGCGGCTCGGCCACGCCGAGCCGGAGCGACAGCGCAACGCCCTCACCGAGCGAGAGCGCGACACCCTCACCGAGTGCGACCGGCACACCCCTGCCAGCGTCGCCGGACCGGGTGTCACTGCCGGCCCTGATGCGCGCGAAGCTCCGCGCAGGACCGATCCGCCGCCTCCGACAGGTCGCGGTCACCGACGCCTACCGCCGCTACGACGTGACCTACGGCAGCGGCGACCTGCGCATCTCCGGTGTGCTCCTGGTGCCGCACGGCAAGGGACCGTTCCCAGCCGTCGTCCTCAACCATGGCTACATCGAGCCCTCGATCTACGTCACCGGCCAGGGCCTGGCCCGTGAACAGGACCGGCTGGCCCGGGCCGGCTTCGTCGTCCTGCACACCGACTACCGCGGCCACGCGGGCTCCGACCCGTCTGGTCCGGTCGCGCGCGAGACCCGGCTCGGCTACACCCGCGACACGATCAACGCGGTGGGTGCGCTGAAGCGGGAGCGGTACGTCGACCGCGACCGGGTGGCGATGCTGGGCCGGTCGATGGGCGGCGGGGTCACGCTCAACGCACTCGTCGTACGGCCGGGGCTGGTGAAGGCCGCCGTGATCTTCGCGCCGGTGAGCTCCTCGTTCCTCGACAACTTCGACCGCTGGACGCGCCCCGAGCGTCCCGACGCCGCGAACGCGTTCGTCGGCCGCTTCGGGAGCCCCCGCAGGAGCCCGGACTTCTGGAGCGGTCTCTCGTCGCGCACCTACTTCGACCGGATCACCGAGCCGGTCCTCATCCACCACGGCACCAGCGACGACCAGTGCCCGATCCGCTGGTCACGCACCACGCAACGGCTGCTGCACAAGGCCGGCGTCGACAGCAACCTGCGGATCTACCAGGGCGAGGAGCACGCGTTCATCCCGCAGTGGCCGCTCTCGATGGACCGGACGATCAGGTTCCTGCGGAAGCAGATGCCCGCGTGAACGTCGCGCCCGTCCGATCGGGGGGTCACCACCGGTGCGGATCCCGGCTAGCGTCGGGCCATGGGTAGCTCCGGCTGGTTCGAGTCCGTTGCCGAGGCGCAGCGTCGGGCGCAGAAGCGGCTCCCGAAGTCGGTGTACGGCGCGCTCATCGCCGGCTCCGAGCGCGGCCTGTCCGTCGACGACAACGTCGCGGCGTACGGCGAGCTCGGCTTCGCACCCCATGTCGCCGACCTGTCCGCCAAGCGCGACCAGGCCACGCGCGTGATGGGGCAGGACATCTCGATGCCGGTCGTGATCTCCCCGACCGGCGTCCAGGCGGTGCACCCGGACGGCGAGGTGGCGGTCGCGCGGGCCGCGGCCGCGCGCGGCACCGCGATGGGGCTGAGCTCGTTCGCCAGCAAGCCCGTGGAGGACGTGGTCGCCGCCAACCCGCAGACGTTCTTCCAGATGTACTGGATGGGCGACCGGGACACCATGTCCCGCCGGATGGCGCGTGCCCGCGACGCCGGCTGCGTGGGCCTGATCGCCACCCTGGACTGGTCGTTCAGCCACGGCCGCGACTGGGGCAGCCCGTCGATCCCGGACAAGCTCGACCTGCGGACGATGGTGGCCTTCGCCCCCGAGGTGATCCGCCGGCCACGCTGGCTGCTGGGCTTCGCGCGCAGCGGCGGGGTGCCCGACCTCACCACTCCCAACCTGCGGGAGCCCGGGGAGGATGCGCCCACCTTCTTCGGCGCGTACGGCGCGTGGATGGGAACGTCGCCACCCACGTGGGCCGACGTGGCGTGGATGCGCGAGGAGTGGGGAGGGCCGTTCCTGCTCAAGGGCATCTCGCGGGTCGACGACGCGCTGGCCGCGCGCGACGCCGGCGTGACCGGGGTTTCGGTGTCCAACCACGGCGGCAACAACCTCGACAGCACCCCTGCGCCGATCCGGATGCTGCCGTCGATCGCCGACGCCGTCGGCAGCGACGTGGAGGTGCTGCTCGACGGCGGCATCCGGCGCGGCAGCGACGTGGTCAAGGCGGTCGCCCTCGGCGCGAAGGCGGTCCTGATCGGTCGTGCCTACCTGTGGGGGCTCGCCGCCAACGGCCAGGCCGGCGTCGAGAACGTGCTCGACATCCTGCGCGGCGGCATCGACTCCGCACTGCTCGGGACGGGCCACTCCTCGATCCACGACCTGACCCGCGACGACATCCTCGTGCCCGACGGCTTCACCCGAACGCTCGGAGTGCCTCGCTGAGCGACGACCGGGTCGCCCTCGTGACCGGCGCCGCCCGCGGGATCGGCGCCGCGACCGCGCGCGCACTCGCCGACCTGGGGATGCGTGTGGTCGCGGTCGACGCCTGCCTCGGTGATGCCCACGGCCTGGCCGGTGTCGACTACCCCCTCGCCACGCGCGCCGACCTGGAGACACTCGCGAGCGACACCGTCTCCACCCTCGTGGCCGACGTCCGCGACCCGCACGCGATGGTGGGCGCCGCACAGCACGCCGTCGACAGCTTCGGCCGGCTCGACGTCGGTGTCGCCGCCGCGGCCGTGATCGCCGGCGGTCGCCCGCTCTGGGAGACGCCGCCGGCCGACCTCGACACCCTCTGGCAGACCGACGTGCTCGGCGTCTGGCACACCGCGACCGCCGTCGTACCGCACCTGCTGAGTGGACCGGACCCGTCCCGCTGCCGGTTCGTCGCGGTCGCCTCGGCCGCCGCCAGCGAGGGGCTCTTCCACCTCGCGGGGTACACCACCGTCAAGCACGCGGTGCTCGGCCTGGTGCGCGGCCTGGCCGCCGACCTGACCGGCACCGGTGTGTTCGCCGTCGCCGTGTCGCCGGAGGCGACGCGCACCGCGATGCTCGATGCGACGGTGGCGCTTTACGGGCTCGACTCGTCGGACCCGCTCGCCGCGAACCTCCCCGGCGGCCGCCCGTACGAGCCGGAGGAGGTCGCGGCAACCGTGGCCCGGGTCTGCGAGGTCGGCGGGCCGGAGCTGAACGGTGCCGAGGTCAGGGTCGGGCAGCACCTTCCCTGAGACCGACCAACCATTTTGCAACCCTCAGGCGCGCACTGTGGCTGGCGTCACAGATCGGGAGGTGGGATGACGACCCTGTCGCCGCGCATGGCTCTGGGCACGCACGGGCACGGCGTGGCAACGACCGGGACGCCGCCCTCCGAGGCGCGTCTGCGCAGCGCGGTGCGGGCGATGGACTCGATCTCGCGGTCGCTGGTCCGTCCGGTCGAGGGCCCCCGCGGCCTCCTGCAGCAGGTGGTCCGCGCCGCCGGCCACCACGTGGGTGCGGACTGGACGGTGCTGGCGCTGGCCGACGGCCAGCTCAGCAGTGCCGGACCCCGGTCGATGGTCGCCGACGCGTGCGGGCGGGTGCGGGAGCCCGACGTCCTGCCGGCCTTCGTGCGACGCGAGCTGGCCGCGATCCGGGCCGGCCACCTGGTGCGCAGCGACGAGCGGTGGGTGCGAGTGCCGATGAGCCTCGAGGGTCGGCCAATCGGAAGCCTCAGCCTGAACTGCGGTGACGTCGACCTGGAGTCGGGAGACCTGTGCGTGCTGCGGATCCTCGCCAACCAGGCGGGCGTCTCGCTGCACACTGCGGAGCAGTACCGGACCGGCATCGCGCTGCATCACCTGGTGCAGCGGCGCCACGACGAGGCACGGCCCGGGCAGGAGCCGGCCGTCGAGGTCAAGCGTGGCCCTCTGCCCGAGTGCACGCTCACCGCGCGGGAGACCGAGGTCCTCGCGCTGTTGGCGCAGGGCTGCTCCAACCGTGACATCGGTGGCCGCCTGTTCATCTCCGAGACCACCGCGAAGTTCCACGTCGGCAACATCCTGCGCAAGCTGGGCGCGTCGAGCCGGGCCGAGGCGGTCTACGCGGCCTCCAAGCTCGGCGCCATCTGACACCCGAAGAGCGACAACCCACCACCGAGGAGGAGCCCATGACCGATCCCGAGGAGACCACCGAGAAGGAGATCCCGGACCCCGATCCCGGCGCTGACGCACTGGTCGAAGAGGTGTCCATCGACGGCATGTGCGGCGTCTACTGACCGCCGTGCCCGTCCACGAGGCCGCGGCCTGGCGGCTGTCCGACTCGGTCGCGCTGCGACCCGAGCGGTTCGGTGCGCTGGCCTACGACTTCCACACCCGCAAGCTCAGCTTCCTGAAGACGCCCACGCTGGTCGACGTCGTACGACGCCTCGGCGAGAGCACCACCGTCGGTGACGCGCTCTCCGGAGCGGGAGTCGACGAGCGCGAACGGGCGGCGTACCTGCAAGCCCTCGGCACCCTCGCCGACGGCGGACTGATCGAGGAGCGCAGCCCATGACGCTGGCACCCACGGTCTCGACAGGCTCGACCACCAAAGGTCGGCTCGTCGACCAGTTCGAGCGCGGCCTCGACGCCCCGATCTGCCTGACCTGGGAGCTCACCTACGCCTGCAACCTGGCCTGCGTGCACTGCCTGAGCTCGTCTGGTCGTCGTGACCCCGACGAGCTCACGACGGCGGAGTGCAAGGCGCTGATCGACGAGTTCGAGCGGATGCAGGTCTTCTACGTCAACATCGGCGGCGGCGAGCCGACGGTGCGCCCGGACTTCTGGGAGCTCCTCGACTACGCGGTGGCACACCACGTCGGTGTGAAGTTCTCCACGAACGGCTTCCGGATCACTCCGGAACGAGCCGCAAGGCTGGCCGCCACCGACTACGTCGACGTGCAGGTCTCCCTCGACGGTGCGACCGCGGAGGTCAACGACGTGGTCCGCGGCGAGGGAACGTACGACGCCGCGCTGCGGGCGATGGCCAACCTCCGGGACGCCGGCATGAAGGACTTCAAGATGTCGGTGGTGTGCACGCGCCACAACATCGGCCAGCTCGACGAGTTCAAGGCGATCGCCGACCACTACGGCGCCCAGCTCCGGCTCACGCGGCTCCGCCCCTCGGGTCGCGGCGCCGACGTGTGGGAGGACCTGCATCCGCTCCCCGAGCAGCAGCGCGCGCTCTACGACTGGCTGATGGCGCACGGCGACCAGGTGCTGACCGGTGACTCCTTCTTCCACCTCGCGGCCTACGGTGAACCCCTCCCCGGCCTCAACCTGTGCGGCGCGGGCCGGGTCGTGTGCCTGGTGGACCCGGTGGGCGACGTCTACGCCTGCCCGTTCGCGATCCACGACCGGTTCCTGGCCGGCAACGTCCGTGACCTCGGCGGCTTCGACACCGTCTGGAAGCACGCGCCGCTGTTCCAGGAGCTGCGCAGCCCGCAGACCGGCGGCGCCTGCACCTCCTGCTCGGCGTACGACGCGTGCCGGGGCGGTTGCATGGCGGCCAAGTTCTTCACCGGCCTCCCTCTGGACGGACCCGATCCCGAGTGTGTGAAGGGCAACGCGGCAGACGCGCTCGCGGGGGATCGGACCCGACCGGGCGGCTCGCGCGACCACTCGCACAACGGCACGGTCCGCAACGCACCGGTGCCCGTCACCCTGCTGCGTCGCCGCCCCAGCGCGATGTGCGACGAGAACCCGCTCGCATGACCGAGGTCCCCTCCCTGGCCCAGCACCGGTGGCCGGTGCTCGACGGCAGCCGGCCCCTGCTGCTGGTGCCGGTCGGGTCGACCGAGCAGCACGGCCCGGCGCTGCCGCTCGGCGCCGACACGATGATCGCCACCTCGGTCACCCAGGAGGTGGCGCGGCGGCTGGTCGACGACGGCCGCCACGTGCTCGTCGCACCGGCCGTCGGCTACGGCGCGAGCGGCGAGCACGAGGGCTTCCCGGGCACCATCTCGATCGGCCGCGAGGCGCTCGGCCTGATGCTGGTCGAGCTCGGCCGCTCGGCCTGCCGCTGGGCCGGCGATCTGGTCTTCGTCAACGGTCACGGCGGCAACGCGCTCCCGGTGCGCACGGCCGTCGAGCAGCTGCGCGGGGAAGGCCGGCCGGTGTCGTGGACGGACTGCTCGGTGCCCGGTGCCGACGCGCACGCGGGCCTGACGGAGACCTCGCTGCTCCAGTTCCTTGCACCCTGGACGGTGCGCGTCGACCTGCTCGCGCCCGGCACGACCACCCCGATCCAGGAGCTGATGCCGGCCTTGCGCGCGGACGGGGTGCGCGTGGTGTCCGGCAGCGGCGTGCTCGGCGACCCGACCGGCGCCAGCGCCGAGGAGGGGCGGCGCCTGCTCGAGCAGGTCGTCAACCGCGTCGTGCGGGAGATCGCCGGCGACGGCGTCGGTCCCGACGGTCGCCTCGACACCGGCGAGCGGCGCGCCGTCACTGGCTGAGAGACCGATGCCGTCCCCGCTCCGCTCCGTGCCCTGGCCGGTGCCGCGGCCGGTGGAGCGCAGGCTGCCGGACGACTTCGGTGCACGCCTGTCCGACCGCACCCGGGTCTGCGACGACGGACGCACCCTCGTCGGTGGTACGGCGGGGTCCGTGCTGTTCCTCGCGCCGGAGGCCACCGGGGTCGTCGCGGCACTGCCCGGCCGGGTGGGTGACGGGCCGCTGGTGGGCCGGGTCGTCCGGCTGCTGCTCGACCGGGGCTTCGCTGACCCGTGGTGGCCGGACCCGGCGACCGCGGACGCTGACGTCGACGACGTCACCGTCGTGGTTCCGGTGCAGGACCGGCCCGCCACGCTCGACCTGCTGCTGGGCTCGCTGCCGTCGGTCGTCCCGGTGGTGGTCGTCGACGACGGCTCCGCCGACCCGGGCGCGGTGGCGGAGGTCGCCGAGCGCCACGGAGCGCGGCTCGTCGTACATCGCCGCAACCTTGGTCCGGCCGCCGCGCGGAACACCGGCCTGCGCCTCGTCGAGACGGCGTTCGCTGCCTTCTGCGACTCCGACGTGGTGCCCGAGCCGGGCTGGCTCGGCACCCTGCGCCGGCACCTCGACGACCCGGCGCTCGCGGTGGTCGCCCCGCGGATTCTCGGCTCCGTCCCTCGCGACGACGACGGCTGGCTGGAGCGCTACGAGCAGGTTCGCTCCTCGCTCGACCTCGGCGCCCACCCCGCTGCGGTCCGCGTGCACGGAGCGGTGTCGTACCTCCCCAGCGCCTGCCTGCTGGCCCGGGTCGACGCGCTCGGTGACGGCTTCGACGAGCGGATGCGCGTCGGCGAGGACGTCGACCTGGTCTGGCGGCTGCTCGGCGCCGGGTGGGGTGTGCGCTACGAGCCCGCCGCGACCGTGCGGCACCAGCACCGCACGCACCTCGGCGAGTGGCTGCGCCGCAAGGCGTTCTACGGCACCTCGGCCGCCGCGCTCGCCGCCCGGCACCGGGGTGCGGTCAGCCCGATGGTGGTGACGCCGTGGACGGCCGTGGTCTCCGCAGCGCTGCTCGCCCAGCGCCGCTGGTCGCTGCCGGTCGCGGCCGGCGCCCTGGGCGTGGCGACCGCGGCCACGGCGTCCCGGCTCCAGCGCAGCGACCGGCCGATGAGAGCCGCCGCGGCGCTGACGCTGGAGGGTGCCGTTGCGGCCGGATGGCAGACCGGCGCCGCCCTGACCCGGCACTACTGGCCGGTCGCGGCCGTCACCTGCATCGGGTCGCCCCGCATCCGGCGCGCGGTGCTGGTGGCCGCGGTTGCGGACGGACTGGCCGACCACCGGCGTACGGCGCCGCGGCTGGACCCGGTCCGGTACGTCGCCGCCCGCCGCCTCGACGACCTCGCCTACGGAGCAGGTGTGTGGTGGGGCGCCGTACGGGCCCGGTCACCACGCGCACTGCTTCCGCGGCTCCAGGGGTTCCCGTCGCTGCGCCGGGGCGGCCTGCCGTCCGGCCACGCGTCTCACGGTGTTGACCCCTCGGCTAGCGTGGCGGTGGGGGCACTTCCAGGGGAGCGTTGATGCCGACAGACCACACCGATCTGCAGGGTCGTCGTGTCGACGCCGTACGCGCGTGGACGGCTTTCGTGGAGCAGGGTGACGGAGCCGAGGGGCTGGTCCGGCCCGAGATCCTGCACAGCTGGCAGCGCTCCAGGGCGGCCCTGACGAGCGAGGTGACCGAGGCGCCACTGGCCGACGAGTCCGAGACCGCCGCCTTCTGGAACGGCTCCCCGCTGCAGACGGCCGTCTCCCGCGTCGAGTCCGACCTCCGACGCACGGCCGAGGACGGCGACCTCGTGATCGCGGTGACCGACGCTGAGACCCGCGTCCTGTGGACGTACGGCGGGCGCGTCATGCGACGCAAGGCCGAGACCGTCAACTTCGTGCCCGGTGGCCGCTGGGACGATGCGAGCGTCGGCACGAACGCACTCGACCTGGCCAACCGTGTCGGTGCGCCGTCGATGGTGTTCAGCGCCGAGCACTACGCGTCGATCGTGCACAACTGGGTGTGCTGGGCCGCGCCGGTGCACGACCCGGCGACAGGTGAGCAGCTCGGCGTGATCGACCTGTCGACGACCTGGGACCGCACCCACCCGATCGGGCTGGCGACGGCTCGGGTCATGGCCCGGTTGATCGAGACCGCGATGCCCGACTCGAGCAGCCACCCCCGCACCCCGCGGGATGTCGCCGACGACCGGCCGGGGCTGTCCCTGCACCTGCTGGGTGCGGCCGAGGCCCGGCTCGACGGTCAGCGGCTGCTGCTCAACCGGCGGCAGACCGAGATCCTCGCCCTGCTCGCGATGCACCCCGAGGGGCTGTCTCTCGAGCACCTCCACGCGCTGCTCTACGGCGACCAGCTCGTCACCCTGTCGACGCTCAAGGCCGAGGTCTCACACCTGCGTTCGGCGCTCGGTGGACAGCTCTCGTCGCGCCCCTACCGGCTGATGATGCCGGTGAACCTCGACGTCGACGCCGTGATCAGCCTGATCCGGCAGGGCAAGGTGCGGGCGGCGGTCGCGGCCTACGGCGGCGACCTGCTCCCGGGCACGAACTCCCCTGCCCTGACCGAGCTCGCGGACTACGTCGCCGTCGCGGTGCGCGAGGCCCTGATGAGCGACCCGCAGCCCGACGCCGTCGTTCGCTACAGCGAGATCGCGCCCTACGACACCGAGGTGCTGGAGGTCTGCCTGGCCGTGCTCGACGGCCAGCACCACCCCACCAAGGCGCTGCTCAAGGGTCGGCTCGCGGCAGCGCGTCGGTGACACCGGGCCCCTCGCTCGCGGCCCGGATCGCTCGTTCGGCGAGGGCGTGCTGATCCGTGCGCGCGTCGTAGGACCAGAAGTCGCGGAGCATCGCGGCCGTGATCGTCACCCCGGCGACGCAGGCGATGCCGCCGCTGACGATCGAGGCACGCACCGACCAGACGTCGGCGACCAGACCGGCGCGCACCTGGCCGCCGAGTGGACCGACGGAGTAGGACAGCATCTCGATCCCGGCCAGCCGACCCCGCATGTTCTCGGGGATGGTCTGGCTCCAGATCGTGGTGCGGAAGATGCCCGAGACCATGTCGGCCGCGCCCGAGAGAGCGATGAACAGGGTGAACAGCAGCACGTTCGGCATCAGGCCGGCGGCCGCGATGCAGGCGCCGTACGCCGCCGCCGCGACCACGATCGCCCGACCGTGTCGCTGCACCCGCGCCGTCCAGCCACTGAGGGCGGTGGCCAGGAGCGCACCCACCGTCTCCGCGGAGTAGAGGAGCCCGAGCACCTCCGGCCGGTGGAACACGTTCAGCGCGAGCGCCGGGAACAGGACCACCGGCATCGCCAGCAGCATCGCGGCGATGTCGACGAGGTAGGTGCCGAGCAGGTCGCGCCGCGCCACCGCGTAGCGGACGCCCTCACCGATGCCGGCCAGGCTCGGCGGCGTTGTCTCGGCGCGGTGGGGGTAGGGGCGCATCGCGACGTACATGAGTGTGGCGATCACGAGGCCGGCGATGTCCACCAGGAAGCACCAGCCGATCCCGACGAAGGCGATCAGCAGGCCGCCGATCGCCGGGCCGACGAGCACGCCGACCTGCATGCCGAGGCCGGTCAGGGCGTTCGCGGCCACGAGCTCTCCGTGGGCGACCGTGCGGGGCATCAGCGCCTCGCGGGACGGGCGCTGCAGCGCGGACGCGGCCGACAGGAACGCCGAGACCACGAACAGCACCCACACCTGTGGGTGGCCGGCGAACGCGTTGACGGCCAGGACGGCGGTGAACGCCGCCTGCGCGACGCCGGTCACGATCAGGAGACGGCGCCGGTCGACGTGGTCGGCCAGCGCCCCGCCGTACAGGCCGAAGACGACCAGCGGCACCAGCTCCACGAGCCCGATCAGTCCGACCGCCAGGTTGGAGCCAGTGAGGGCGTAGACCTGGAAGGGGATCGCGACGTAGCTGACCATCGCGCCGAGGTAGAACACGGTCCCCGCCAGGAACAGCAGCCGGAAGTCGCGCCGGGTGCGCAAAGGCGTCAGGTCGACGCGCATGCCGCGAAGCCGGTCTCGCCAGGTCACGAACCCAGATGGTGCCACCGGGAGTGGGCCGCCGCGACCGACTTACGCGGTCTGCGGGGTCGTTGCTTACGGACGCCGCCGCGGTGTGACGCCGCTCACGAGCTGACCAACCTTTGGCCAACCCTCCGGCCCTAGGTTCGGATCATCGGACACGTCTGCAGACCCCCGGGAGTGGCTTCATGACCAAGATCGAGATCACCGTCGACGGAGAGCTCGTCTCCGACGACGTCGAACCCCGCATGCTGCTCGTCCAGTACCTGCGCGAGAAGCTCGGCAAGACCGGCACCGTGATCGGCTGCGACACCAGCAACTGCGGCGCGTGCACCGTGCACCTGGACGGCCAGAGCGTGAAGTCCTGCAACGTGCTCGCGGTCCAGGCCGACGGGTCCGAGGTGACCACGATCGAGGGGCTGGCCCAGAACGGCGAGCTGCACCCGGTGCAGGCGGCCTTCCACGAGTGCCACGCTCTCCAGTGCGGCTTCTGCACGCCGGGGATGATCATGCAGACCGTCGACCTGCTCAACGACAACCCGAAGCCCACCGAGGCCGAGATCCGGGAGGGCATCGAGGGCAACCTCTGCCGCTGCACCGGGTACCACAACATCGTGCGCGCGGTGCAGACCGCGTCCGGACAGGAGGTGAACGCATGACCGTCACCGACGAGGCCCAGGCGGCACCCGAGGCGGTCAAGGAGATCGGGCGGGACCGGCGCCGCAAGGAGGACCAGCGGCTGATCACCGGGCGCACCCGGTGGACCGACAACATCCAGCTCAACGGGATGCTGCACCTGGCCATGGTGCGCAGCCCCTTCGCCCACGCGAAGATCACCAACATCGACACCTCGGCTGCGAAGGCCGCACCGAACGTCGTCACCGTGGTCACCGGCCCCGACATCGCGGACGTTCAGGGCATCCTGATCAACGCCTGGCCGATCACCCCGGAGCAGAAGGCTCCCGTGCACACCCCCGTCGCGATCGACCGGGTCACGTTCGCGGGCGAGATCGTGGCCGTCGTCGTTGCCCGCTCCGCCGCCGAGGCACGCGACGCCGCCGAGCTCGTGGACGCCGACTACGAGGAGCTCCCCGCCGCGATCGACCTCAAGGAGGCCGCGGAGGACAAGGTGCTCGCGCACCCCGACCTGGGTACCAACAAGTCGGCCCTCTGGGTGTTCGACTCCGGCGAGGCCGGCACCGGTGGCAACGTCGAGGACGCGATCAGCAAGGCGCGTGACGGCGGCATCGTGATCGAGCGGGAGTACCGCCAGCAGCGGCTGATCCCGGCGTTCATGGAGCCCCGCTCCGTGGTGGTCGACCCCACCGGTGAACAGATCACCATGTGGTCCGCCACCCAGATCCCGCACATCCTGCGGTTCGCGCTCGCCGCCACGATGGGCATCCCGGAGTCGAAGCTGCGTGTGATCGCGCCCGACGTCGGCGGTGGCTTCGGCGGCAAGCTGCAGACGAACCCCGAGGAGTGGATCGCCATGGCGCTCGCGCGGCGCCTCGGCCGTCCGGTGAAGTACACCGAGACCCGCTCCGAGTCGCTGATGGCGGCCCACCACGGTCGCGACCAGTGGCAGAAGCTGACCCTTGCCGCCGAGAAGGACGGCACCGTGACCGGGCTGAAGGTGGAGCTGCTGGCCGACCTCGGCTCGTACGTGTCCCTCGTCGGCGGTGGCGTGCCGGTGCTGGGCGCGTTCATGTTCAACGCCATCTACAAGTTCCCGGCGTACCACTTCTCCTGCCAGACGGTGTTCACCAACAAGACCTGGACCGACGCCTACCGCGGCGCCGGCCGACCGGAGGCCACGTTCGCGATCGAGCGGCTCATGGACGAGCTCGCGGTCGAGCTCGGCGTCGACCCGCTGGAGGTCCGGGAGAAGAACTGGATCACCCACGAGGAGTTCCCCTTCACCACGGTGGCCGGCCTCGAGTACGACTCCGGCAACTACGAGGCCGCGACCGCGAAGGCGAAGGCCGCCTTCGGGTACGACGAGCTGCGCGCGGAGCAGAAGCAGCGCCGCGAGTCGCACGACCCGGTGCAGCTCGGCATCGGTGTCTCGACGTTCACCGAGATGTGCGGCCTGGCTCCCTCGCGGGTGCTCGGCTCCCTCGACTACGGCGCCGGCGGCTGGGAGCACGCGAGCGTGCGGATGCTGGCCACCGGCAAGGTCGAGGTGGTCACCGGCGCGAGCGCCCACGGGCAGGGGCACGAGACGGCGTTCAGCCAGATCGTCGCCGACCGGCTCGGCGTGCCGTTCGACGACGTCGAGGTCCTGCACGGCGACACGCAGGTCGCGGCCAAGGGCCTCGACACCTACGGCTCGCGGTCGCTGGTCGTCGGCGGCGAGGCATTGGTCAAGGCCACCGACAAGGTGATCGAGAAGGCCAAGCCTGTCGCCGCACACCTGCTCGAGGCGTCGGTCGACGACATCGAGTTCTCGGCCGGGAGCTTCTCCGTCCGTGGCACTGACCAGGGCATCGGGATCGCCGACATCGCCGGCGCCGTCTTCGCGGCGCACAACCTGCCGGACGGGATGGAGCCGTCGCTCGACTCCGACGCGACGTACGACCCGATCAACTTCAACTTCCCGCACGGCACGCACCTGTGCGCGGTCGAGGTGGACACGGAGACCGGTCAGGTGTCGATGCGCAAGTACACCTGCGTCGACGACATCGGCAACGTGATCAACCCGCTGATCGTGGACGGGCAGGTGCACGGTGGGCTGGTGCAGGGCATCTCGCAGGCGCTGTTCGAGGAGGCGGTGCACGACGAGGCCGGCACCCTCGTGTCCGCGTCCTTCGTGGACTACCTGGTGCCGACAGCCGCCGACCTGATCAGCTACGACGTCGGGCACACGACGACGCCGTCGCTGACCAACACGCTGGGCACCAAGGGCGTGGGGGAAGCGGGCACTATCGCCTCCACCCCCGCCGTGGTGAACGCCGTGGTCGACGCCGTCCGCAGCTTCGGGGTCAACGACATCGTGATGCCGTGCACCCCGCAGCGGGTGTGGAAGGCGATCCACTCGAACGACGGGAAGCGCAAGGCCACCGAGGCCTCCGACGCGGCACCGCACTTCGACACCGCCGATACCGCAGACCGCACGGACGGAGCAGGCCAGTGATCCCCGCACAGTTCGAGTACTTCGCTCCCACGAGCGTCGAGGAGGCCCTCGGCCTGCTGGCCGAGCACGGTGACGAGGCCAAGGTCCTCGCCGGCGGCCAGTCGCTGCTGCCGGTGCTCCGGATGCGGCTCAACGCGCCGGAGGTGGTGGTCGACCTCGGCAAGATCGACGCGCTCCGCGGCGTACGCGAGGACGGCGACGCGGTCGTCGTCGGCGCCATGACCCGGCACGCCGACGTCGCGACCGACCCGCTGATCGAGCAGCACGCGTTGCTGGTGCACCAGGCGGTCCACCACCTCGCCGACGCACAGATCCGGCACCGGGGCACGTTCGGCGGCGCCCTCGCGCACGCCGACCCGGCCGGTGACCTGGGTGCACCGGCGCTGGCGCTGGGCGCGGAGTTCGTGATCCAGGGCAGTGCCGGCTCGCGCACGGTGAGCGCCGACGATTTCTTCGTCGACCTCTTCGAGACCGCGATCCAGGAGGGCGAGCTGCTCACCGAGATCCGGATCCCGAAGCACACCGGCTGGGGGGCGCACTACGAGAAGTTCGTGCGGGTCGCCCACCAGTGGCCGATCGTGGCGGTCGCCGCGACGGTGAAGGCGGAGGGCGGCACCATCTCCGAGGCACGCATCGGGCTGACCAACATGGGCTCCACCCCGCTGCGCGCGACGGCCGTGGAGCAGGCGCTGACCGGACAGCCGGCCACCGACGAGGCCGTCCGCAACGCCTGCGCGGCGGCGGCAGAGGGCACGAACCCGCCCTCGGACCTCAACGGTGACGCCGACTACCGCCGGCACCTCGCCACGGTGCTGACCCGGCGGGCCGTGCTGGCCGCGGCAGGGAGCTGACGGCGTGGAGCTGACCCACAGGTTCACCGTCCCGGCGCCGGTCGAGGAGACCTGGGCGACGTTCAACGACATCGAGGGCGTGGCCGGGTGCTTCCCGGGTGCCACGGTCACCTCAGTGGAGGGCGACACGTTCCAGGGCTCCTGCAAGGTCAAGCTCGGCCCGATCGCCCTTGTCTACAACGGCTCCGGCACGTTCCTGGACAAGGACGACGCCAACCACTCGATGAAGATCGACGCCAAGGGCAAGGACAAGCGGGGCAACGGCACCGCCGGCGCCAAGGTGTCCGCGACGATGACCGCCAACGGCGACTCGACCGACGTCGTCGTGGTCACCGACCTCGCGATCACCGGCAAGCCGGCGCAGTTCGGGCGCGGCGTCATGCAGGACGTCTCCGACAAGCTGCTCGGCCAGTTCGTCGCGTGCGTGGAGAAGAAGCTCGGCGGTGGCGACCAGGAGGAGGCCGAGCCTCCCGCCGCGGCGGCCTCGGCGGAGACGGCTTCGGTCGAGACGGTGGCTCCGGCTGAGACGGCGGCTCCGGCCGAGACGGCGGCTCCGGCCGAGACGTCGGAGCCTGCCGCTCCGACGGCAGCGGCGGCGAGCCCGCAGCCGCCTCTTCCGCCGCCTCTTCCGCCGGCGGCAGCGGCCGACGACAACGCCCTCGACCTGGGCGCGACCGTCCTCCCGATCCTCGCGAAGACGTACTGGAAGCAGGCCCTCGGCGCGCTCCTGGTGCTCGCCTTCGTGATCCGGGCGCTGCGCAAGCGTTCCTGACCCCGAACCACCTCGCCGACCGGTGAGGGCACGAGCTGCGTCGAGACCACGACCTCCGGATGTGGTCTCGACGCACTCGTGTCTTGCGGTGGGGTCAGGCGTCGGGGACTCGAGGGTCTGGTTTGTTCGGCGCTGACGGGTCGCTGCCGGCAGTCGCTGGGGGATGCCGTGTCGGCGGCGGCCGCCGCTGGGGTCGGGCCTGTGTCGCCGCCACGCCACCCTTTACGCTCCCTGCCGGCAGCGCC
>Ga0207675_100001167_pt1 | contig 26167 bp, 18 predicted proteins | sample KBSSwiS42_FD_184305 | JGI IMG/M metagenome (GOLD analysis project Ga0207675, IMG submission 184305) | Switchgrass rhizosphere microbial communities from Kellogg Biological Station, Michigan, USA - KBS Switchgrass S4-2 (SPAdes) (version 2) | ecosystem: Host-associated > Plants > Roots >...
TGACCTCGTCGACCAGCAGGTGCGCCAGCGGCAAAAGGGCGGCCGCCAGCTGCTCATCGGTGATCACGGTCAGCTTGGCGAGCGGCTGACGCACCTTGATCCCCTTGTCCTTGCGCACCGACAAGGTGAGCGATGCCGCGCGCCGGGTCGCTTCCATCTGCGCGTTGAGCGCCTCATCCACGAGGCGCGGGTCCGCCTGCGGATAGTCCGTGGCATGAACGGATGCGAGCTCGCGGGCATAGGCCGTCAGATCGAGGTACAGCCGCTCGGCGTGGAAAGGGGAAACCGGAGCGATCAACTTGCTGACGCTGAGCAGACATTCCCGCAGCGTCTGGAAGGCAGCCAGCTTGTCGCTGTTCATTTCGGCCTTCCAGAAACGCTTGCGATTGAGCCGGACGTACCAGTTGCTCAGGCTATCGACCATGAAGCTCTGCACTGCGCGATACGCGCGCGTGCCGTCGAAGGCATCCAGATTGTTGCTGGCTGCCTGAACGGTGACCTGCAGCTCCGACAGGATCCAGCGATCCAGGAGCTGCCTCTCGGCTACGGGCACGAGCGGTTCCGTGCCTGTGAAGTTGTCGGCGTTGGCGTAGGTAGCGAAGAAAGAGTACGTGCTCCACAGGCTTCTGTAGAACTTGCGCACCACCTCCGCCACGCCCTCCGGATCGAAGCTCAGATTCTGCCAGGCTGGGCTGTTGGTGATCATGTACCAGCGCAGCGGGTCCGCGCCGTAGCTGTCGAGCAGTTTCACCGGATCGATGACGTTGCCCAGGCGCTTGCTCATCTTGCGCCCCTCCGCGTCGACCAAGAGGCCGTGCGAGAGCACACTCTTGAAGGCGATGGTGCCGAAGACCATCGTGCTGATCGCGTGCAGCGTGAAGAACCAGCCACGGGTCTGGTCCACACCTTCCGCGATGAAGTCGGCGGGATAGGCCGCGCCCGAATCGATGGCAGCAAGGTTCTCGAAAGGGTAGTGCGCTTGCGCGTACGGCATCGCCCCCGAGTCGAACCAGACGTCGATCACGTCGGCTTCGCGCGTCATCACCTGGCCGCTCGCAGAGACCAACTTGACGCGGTCCACGAACGGCCGGTGCACGTCTATGCGCGCATAGTTTTCCTCCGACAGGTCCCCGACCTCGAAACCGAGAAACGGGTCCTCGCTCATGACCCCGAGCTCGATCGCGGTCTGGATCTCGGCCTTCAGCTCCGCGAACGAACCGATGCATTTCCGCTCCGAGCCGTCTGCGCTGACCCAGATCGGCAACGGAACGCCCCAGAAGCGGGACCGCGACAGGTTCCAGTCCGAGAGCTTCTGCAGCCACTCCCCGAAGCGCCCTTCGCCGGTCGAAGGCGGGTACCAGTGGATGGTCTGATTCAGGCGGATCAGCTCATCTTTGAAGGCCGTGGTGCGAATGAACCAGCTCTTCAGCGGGTAGTAGATGATGGGCGTATCGGTCCGCCAGCAGTGCGGGTAGCTGTGCTGGTATTTCACTGCCCGAAACAGCTGGCCGTGCTCCTTCAGGGCGACGACGATCTGTTCATCGACCGTCAAGCTGGGGCGCGCTGCCGAGCTGCCGTCAGCCGGCCCAGCCGCCTCGCTGGCCTCGCTGGCCGCGCGCTCGGCGTTGCCCTCGTAGTAACTTGCTTTCACGAATCTGCCGCCGAGCCCGTAGCCATCCTTTAGCCCGCGCACAAAACGACCACGTTCGTCCACGAGCGGCGTGAGCTCGCCGTCGGAGCTCGCGACCCTGAGCGGCGGCACGCCCGCCAGCTTGGCCACGCGCGCGTCGTCGGCGCCGAAGGTCGGAGCGATGTGCACGACGCCGGTTCCGTCCTCGAGCGAGACAAAGTCTCCGGCGATCACCCGGAAGGCCTGCTCTGGATCCTCCGCCGGCTGAGCCCAAGGCAACAGCTGCTCGTACCAGAGACCGACGAGCTGCTCGCCCGGAATGCTAGCCAGGACGCGATACGTCAACTTGGCGGAGCTCAGGGCGGCGGACGCCTCGGCGCTCTTCGCATCGTCGGTGCTGTTCGCGTACTCGCTCGTGGGAAACAGCTGCTCGAGCAGCCCTTCGGCGGCCAGTACCACAATGCGCGCCTGGTTGTGGCGCTGGACGGTCTCGACGATGGCGTAGCGAAACGCGGGATTGATCGCCAGAGCGGTGTTCGACGGCAACGTCCAGGGTGTGGTGGTCCAGGCCAGCACCTGTAGTTGCTCGAGCTCGAGCCCGAGGGGCTGCAGGCTGTTTGCGTACAGGCGTTCTGCCGCGCCGCCTCCGGCAGGTTGGCCCGCTCGTTGCGAACGGCCCGCCTGCTCCGGTCGACTGCACAAGCGGAACATGGCGGTCACGGACAGATCCGTCACCTCGCGGTAGCAACCGGGCTGATTCAATTCATGTGTGCTGAGCCCGCTGCCCGCCATGGGCGAATAGGGTTGGATGCTGTGGCCACGATACAGATGCTGACCAGCGTACAGTCGCTTCAGCAGCCACCACACCGACTCGATGTATTTGCTCGCATAGGTGATGTACGGGTGATCCAGGTCCACCCAGAAGCCGATGCGCTCCGTCAGCCGGCGCCACTCTTCGGAGTAGCGCATCACCGCTCGCTTGCATTCGGCGTTGTAGCTCTCGATCGAGACGCTCTTGCCGATATCCTCCTTGGTGATCCCGAGCGCCTTTTCGACGCTCAGCTCCACGGGCAGCCCATGGGTGTCCCAGCCCGCGCGGCGCTCCACCTGGTAGCCCCGTTGCGTCTTGTAGCGGCAGAACAGATCCTTCAGCGCTCGCCCCATGACATGATGAATGCCGGGTAAGCCGTTGGCCGATGGCGGCCCCTCATAGAAGATCCACTTGGGCGCACCGGCACGAGCGCTCACGGTCTTCTGGAACGTGCCTTCGCGCTGCCAGTGCTCGTACACCTCGTCGCTCAGCGCCCTCGAGTCAGGGCTTTTTCTCAGGGGAAAATCGGCTAATCTCGCCACTTTGCTGCTCCGACGGGCGGGTATACGCTTTGCCCCGAGGAGGTCAAGTCGTGGTCGCGCCCCGGCCTTGCCGACTCCTCGGAGGAAAGCCGCTTGAACATTCGCAGAACGCTCGTTGGAACCAGCCGCGGACACGCGCACCAAGCGCCGTCTCCCGTCGAAGCCTATACCCTCGACACGGGCACCGGCTTTGCCATTAGCGTCTGGACGTTCGGGGCGACTCTGGTGGAAGTGTGGGTCCCCGATCGCAGCGGCCGCATCGACAACGTGGTGCGCCGGCTGCCGGATCTCGAAAGCTACGAAGAGCGTAGCCAGAACCCCTATGTTGGCTCCACGGTGGGGCGCTACTCGCGCTGCATTGCCGGGGGCGTGTTGCGCCTCGACGGAGCCGCGTACCCGTTGGCTTGCAACTACGGGAAGGACCACTTCCACGGCGGGCCGCTCGGGTTCGATCGCTTCGTCTGGCGAGCCGAGGCCGCGCAGCATGCTACCGAGCTGGAGCTGAGGCTCTACCTGGATAGCCCCGACGGAGACCAAGGCTATCCGGGTGCGCTAGCGACCGAGGCCAGCTATCGCTTGACGAACAGCGGGCGGCTGAGTTTCGAGTATACCGCGACCACCAGCAAGAGCACCGTGGTCGCACTCACCAATCACGCGTACTGGAACCTGGCAGGCGCGGGGCAGATCAACGACCACCAGCTCACGCTGCGCTCTCCGCACGTGCTCATGGTCGATGAAGCACTGATCCCCAGCGGCGGACCTGTGAGTGTCCTCGGTACGGTGTTTGACTATACCGAGCCCCGCCTGCTCGGAGACGCCAAGCTGGACCACTGCTATGTCTGGGCGGACGCCAGCCGGAGCGCTCGCGCGGTGACGCCTTCGCCAGCACGCCCGTGCCTAGAAGTGGCGGAACTCTACCATGCCGCGAGCGGCCGGCTCATGCGCGTGTCGACGGATCAGCCGGGCCTGCAGATGTACTCGGGCGAGGTGCTGGCGGAACCCCGCGGGGGCTTGTGTTTCGAGGCAGGGGCGTGGCCCAACTGTCCGAATCGGCCAGACTATCCATCGTCGCGTCTCGACCCCGGTGGCGTCTATCGCCAGACGACGGTCCACGAATTTTCGTGTCGCTGACGGCGTGTCACGCCCCGTGAGCGTGCAGGCAGGCCCTGGCCGCCGATAGGGGCGCGCTGGCAGCGGTACGGATCTCGGCGATGTGGCGCGCGGACAAGCCGTCCACGAAGGTTCGATTGATCATGGGATGGTTGTCGTGCTCGGGCCCACAGTCGCTGTCGGGATGAAAAGCGATCACATCCATGCTGGAGGTCCCTGTCTCAAAGGCATGCAGCTCGTCGGGCGGAATGTGAAAGACCTGACCAGGCGTCAAGGGTACTGAGCCATCGCGCAGCCGGCATGTGCCGCGACCTCGCAGAACCAGTCCGGCCCGCAACGACGGGTGAGTATGCGCCGTCTGATCGATGCCCGCAGGAAAGTGCAAATGATTGAGACACGGCTCACCCTTCAGCATGGGCGGGATGAGCAAGGAGTCCGTGCAACCGTCGATGTAGCGCAACCGTCCCTGGCGCTCCACTGGCCCCGCGATACGGAAGAGGCTCTTGTTCAGCAGCTGAGTGATACCAAACACCTCCGCGTCTCCCGTGAGCGCGATCTCGCCTGGCACGCAAAACACCATGCCTGCACCGAGCACGAAGCTACCGGCACTGCAGCTCAGGCTGAGCCGGCCAGCGTGGACCGCGCCGTAGTGCGTGCCCCCTCGAGCGGGCTGCCAGTCTCCCGTGCGCCAACTCCAGAGCTCACAGGGCCAGCTGGGATGCTCGAATGTTTGCAGGCTTCCGCATCTGATCGGCTGAATGGAAAATCGCAGGGACATGACGCCTCGTGGGTGGGAGTGCACCAGCTACGCGCTCGCTCCGTAGCTGCTGCGGTGGACACAACGCCTCAAAGTGTCCAATGACTCGTCCGTCCCTCGAAGGCGTTGCGTGTATTTTGCTGGGCCCATGGCCCGGCTCAGCGGGAACCGGCACACCTCCGCCGTCGAGCCAGTCCGGCGGACATGCTAGGTTGGCGAGCCGCTTACCCCAATTTCTCATGTCAGACCTGCCGCCAGCTCGTACGCGCAAGGCCATCTTGGGCATGATCCATCTACCACCGTTGCCCGGGACGCCGTTTTTCGAGCCTGGCAGTCTGCAGCGGATCGTGGATGTCGCCGTGCAATCCGCGCGTGCTCTGGAAGCCGGAGGCGCAGACGGTTGCCTGGTGCAAACCGTCGACCGCGTCTACAGCGCTCGAGACGAGTCGGATCCGGCTCGCATTGCCGCAATGGCCCTGGTCGTGAGTGGCGTGTCACAAGCCACGGGAGCGACGTTCCAGGTGGGCGTGCAGATGATGCGCAACGCGCTCCGCGCCTCGCTGGCGGTGGCCAAGGTGGCACGCGCTAGTTTCATTCGTGCGGGAGTCCTGGTCGGGGCCACGCTCAGCGAGCACGGCCTCGTCGAGGCCGACCCGCTCCAGGTGATGGAGTACCGAAACAAGATTGACGCCCGCGACGTCAAGATCATTGCGGACGTGCATTCGGGGCAGTTTCGCTGGCCCTTGGCCGGCAAATCGCCAGCGGAAGTGGCGCGCGCCGCAAAGCTCGTGGGCGCCGACGCCGTGGCGCTGAGTCACGCGGAGGAAGACCAATTGCTGGCGCTGGTGCGCAGCGTGCGCGAGGCCACGCCGAGCTTGCCCATCTATCTGGCGGGGAACACCCATCACGACAACGTGCAACGCTTGCTGGCCCAGGCAGACGGTGCCTTCGTCGGCACGTGTCTGGAAAAAGGCGGCTGGGGTGGCCCCATCGATCGGGAGCGCGTCGAGTCGTACGTCGGGCGCGTGCGTGCCCTCGAGCAGTGAGCCACATGCCTCTCCCAGCACCCGAGGTGATGGTCAGACAGGTCCAGGCGTTGGCAGGCGATTTGGAAATCCTGCCCAGCGCCTTCGGCGAGCAACTTTCTGCGCTTCTGCCCCCTGCGCCCGCCAGGCTGCTCCGCAGGGTGTATCTGGTGGGCTGCGGCGATTCTCACTTCGCTTCGCATGCGGCAGAGCTTGCGTTTCAGACGTTAGCGGGTGTGCAATGTCAGTCGCTCTCGGCGTTGCAGTTTTCCGAGTACTGCGCGCCCGGTCTCGGGTTGGCGTTGGAGCCGTGCTGGGTCGTGGGCATCTCGGCGTCGGGGGGTACTCCAGCCGTGGTGAAGGCCATCGAACAGGCTCGCAGCCGCGGAGTGTTCAGCATCGCCGTCACCGCCAACGCCCCCAGCGCGCTGAGCCAGGTGGCCGATGTGACGCTGGTCGTGAGTGTGCCGAGCAACGAACGATCGCCAGGGATTCGCAGCTATCAGGCCAGTCTGCTCGGGCTGTTCCTGCTGGCGATTCGGCTCGGAGAGCTGCGCGAGCAGCACTCTGCCGGGCCAGCGCTCGCACTCCGTGGCGAGCTCCGAGCCCTCTCCGAGCTAGTCGCCGCGACGGCCGCCGCCTGGAAGTCCCCCTGCCAGGAGCTCGCTCGTGAGCTTCAGGGCGACCCGCGCGTGATCGTGCTCGGCACTGGCCCGAGTCATGGCACCGCGCTCTTTTCAGCAGCCAAGCTGGTGGAGGCTGCAGGGATTTCGGCCCTGGGACAAGACGTCGAGGAGTGGTGGCACGTCGAGCGCTTCGCCTATCCGCTGGACATGCTCCTGTTCGTGATCGCACCTTCCGGGCGCGCACACTGGCGTGCGGCTGAGATCGCGAGCGCCGCGCTGCAACGGGGCCGGCGCGTGGTGAGTGTTAGCCCGGCAGGCGCGCGCAGTCTGGCGGCCCACGCCTGGCGAGCGCTGACGGTCGAGCGGGAGGTTCGGGAAGAGTTCTCGCCGCTCGTATATCACGTGTTTGCCGGCTATCTGGCCGCCTACACGGCAACCGAGCTGGGACGCGGCTTGTTTCAGTCGCCGGCAGCCCAGTCGCCAGTCGCCTGATTGCCGCGCGCGCGAAGCAGGCGCCTCAGGGTGACAAGATGCGCAGGCGCTGCAGGTGGCGCCGGGGCCCCGCGGCTCCGCCGGCGCTCGACGTGCGCCCGTGAAAGAAGAACGTATTGTCGATGATCACGAGCAGTCCGCGGCTCCAGTGGACGGCCTGTGCCGCCGTCGGGGTGTACATGGCCGCGAGCAGTCGCCGCAAACTCTCGTTCACGCTGGCTGCCGTCACGCCCGGTCGGATGCAAGTCCACTCCAACGGCTGGCCGAGAAAGTCGCGAAACGAAAACACAGAGCGGCCTGTGCAATTCCGCACAATGGTCGGTAGCGCGCGGCTGCTCTGGTAGCGGGTCTGAGACAGCGTCAACAGGACGTCGCTGCCGAGCTGCTGCTCCACGCGCTGCATCGGCACCAGCACGGTTTGAGCCGAAGCGGCAGCGAGGCCTGGCTCCCGACACGAAAGGACGATGTAGCGCGGCTGCTCCGCCGTGGGCCGTCCGCTGCTTTCACTATGCAGAGTCAGAGCGTTGGTGGCAAACGGCTGCAGCGAGACGTCCTCGGTATCGCGGTGCTCGCTCAGGAGATTCAGGATGATCGCGTCGTCCACGTAGCGCTGCACCGCAGGGTCCGTCTCAGGCAATGGTGTGCCGAGCATTCTGCCGAGCTCGGCAAAGCGCGCCGGCGGCAGCGGCTCATCGAGCTGAACGCACAGCGCGCCGGAAGCGCGCAACACTTCGCCCAGTACCCCTCGCAGCTGCGCCGGCAGACTGGAGACATCTGAGGAGCAGACCTGGGGAGCCCCCTCGATCGCGCGATCGGACGCGAGCAGCAGCTGTCTGCGCGCGACGTGAATGTCCGAGGGCGTTTCGACGAAGGTGCCGGTGAGCATGAGCGAAGTTGGGTAACTGCCCGCTCGAGGGTAGTGGGCGCCGCCGCTCCAGTCGAGGCGGACACACCCTCTCGCGGCCTGGCAACCAGCCGGGGGCCAACGGAGCAGGAACCGCCGCCTCGAGGGTCGTCTGGACACGGCAATCCGGCCCAGTGTAGCCTCGCCCGACATGGACGGAGTGATGCGTTCCGTGATCGAGCTCGCCCAGCGTCATGCTCCTCGGGAAGGCAGGGCGGCGCTCGTCGATCCCGATCTGGAGCTGCAGGCGGCGGGGCTGACGTCCCTAGAGCTGGTCGGCTTCATCCTGGATCTAGAGCAGCGCTTCGAGATCACCATCGGAGACGCGCTGATGCAGCCGGAGACGTTTCGCAGCGTGCGGACCATCACTCGCGCCGTGGCGGGCTTGCTGGGAGCTAGCGGCCAGGCAACGGCGTTGCAGGCGCCCTGACCGAGAGCCGCTGGAGCCTGATGTCCGAGCCAATTTCGCCGGACTTTGCGCTTGCGCATAGCTACGGCAGCATCCCGTTTTCGCAGCCCCTGACCGCGCATGCGAGCGTTCTCGACTGCCTGGCACACCAGTCCCGCGAGCGCGGCAGCGCGCCGTTCATCACGGCGCTCCACGGCGACCAACAGACGACGACGCTGACGTATGGCGAGCTCGACGTCGCGAGCCGGCGCCTCGCCGGCTTTGCGCGCAGCGAGCTAGGGCTCGGCCCCGGCCGCGTTGCGGCGCTGCTCCCGACCAACGACCTGGCCTCGGTGATCGCGATCTTTGGCCTCCTGCGCACGGGCTGTGCGCTGCTTCTGCTCAACCCGCGTGATCCGGCGCGCCGGCTATGCGAGCAGACCGCTGCGCTCGGCGCGCTCGCCGTGTGTGAACCCCAGCGCGTCGAGCAGAGCGGGCCGGGTCCGCTGGATGCGGCGACCCGCAGGGCCCTCGGCTCGAGTTTGTGTGTCCTACCGGACCCCTGGGGGCTGCCGGAGCACAGCGGCGCCGAGCTCGAGTCGGCTGGCGCCGCGCCGATCGATCGCTACGCCCACGCGCTGCTGTTCGGCACGTCGGGCTCCACGTCGGCGTCCAAGCTCGTCGCTCAGTCGCACTACAACGCCGTCGTGAACGCCGAGGGCGTGGGCCGACACCACGGGCTCGCGGCCGGCGACCGCCTGCTGGCTTGCTTGCCGATCCATCACGTAAATTGCCTGCACTTGACCATCTTCGGCGCGCTGGCGGCGGGCGCACATACATTTCTGGCGCCTGCGTTCGATCCCTTCGCGTACTCACGCTGGGTCGAACGCTTCCGTCCGCGCCTGGCCAGCGTCGTGCCCAGCCTCTTGGAGGCGCTGCTCACGACCTGGCGCAAGCCGACCCTGCCCGCCAACTTCGAGTACTTCGTTTCGGCTGCGGCACCGCTCAGCGCCCACACGGCGCAGGGGGTGCTCCGGCAACTGGGAGTGCGCGTACTGCAAGGCTACGGCCTGACCGAGACCGTCAACTTCTCGACGAGCTTGCCGCGCCGCCTGGACGATGACGTGTACAGGAGGTTGATGCTGGAGGCGGCCATTCCATCCGTCGGCGCGCCGATCTACGGCAATGAAGTCGCCGTCTTGCTCGAGTCAGGAGTACGTGCACGCCTGGGCCAAGTAGGGGAAATCTGCATGCGCGGTCACAACCTGATGATGTGCTATGCCGGCAACGCCGAGGCCACTGCCGAGGCTTTTCGGGGCGGCTGGTTTCATTCTCAGGATCTGGGCTTTGAAGTCGAGGACTCGGGACAAAGCTTCTTCGTCGTGACGGGGCGCAGCAAGAACATCGCCAAGGTGCGTGGCGAGACGGTTTCGCTGGACGAGATGGACCGCGTGTTGCGGTCCATCCCCCAGGTCGAGGACGCCGCCTGTGCGGCGCTCCCCCACCGTCTGCTCGGAGACGAGATCGTCGCGGCGGTCGTGTTCGAGGGCCAGGCGGTGGACGTGCTGCCGCAGCTGCGAGCGGCGTTTGCCGCGGCTGTTCTGCCACGCCGGATCGTGAGCCTGCGCGCCATTCCCCGAACGGCGACGGGCAAGGTGCTGCGCCCTCAACTGGCGCAGCTGCTCGCGCAGCCGTCCGCGGCTGGACCGGAAGAGACCTGAGGCCGAGCGGCTAGCGGAGCCGCTTCTGCAGGTAGACGCGGCGCCGGCCGTCTTGCGATTGCGCAGCGCCGTGCTCTTCGAAGCCGAGCTGACGCAACATCGCCACGACTCGTGACAGGTCGGGGTTGGCCTCCGAACGCACGACGTCGGCGCCCGCCTGCCTGGCGAGATCCAGCGCGCGGCGCACGCAGCGCACGCCCAGCAGCGCCCCCCGCTCGAGCCACTCCGGCAACACCGCCAGGCGCCCCAGGTGTGCTGGCTTGGTCGCTGAGGGGAAGGTGCCGGGCGGTGCACTGAAGGGCGCGTCCCAGCTGAGCGTGAACGTTGCCACGGCGCGACCGTCGTGGCGCAGGACCTGCACGGCTCCTTCGGCAACCCGCCGCTCGGTGGTGACTGGATTGCGGAGCGGCGCAGCTGCGCACGGCGTTGCCTGGTACGCGTCGCAGGCGCACAAGAGCGCGTGCACCTCGGCCGCGTCGCTGCTGGTTTCCCAGCTCCAGCCCGCCCCGGGCGACGCTCGCTCCACTCTCGTGCCTACCCTTCAGTGGGCCGCCTCAACCAACGATCTGCTCGTCGGGGCCGTCCACCACGATCGCCTCGCCGTCGCGCAGCGCTTTGAACAACATGTGGTGATCGATGAAATAGCGGACCGACTCGTCGGTGGCCGCGGATTCTGGGTGCGGCGATTTGTAGTGCACCGCCAGCGCATACGGCAGGATCCCGAGACAGTGCCAAATCGGCGCCGGATCGTAACCGGGCGGCACCGCGACCGGATCGTCGATCAGCTCGACGCCATGCAGCGAGGGCGTGAGCATCGCGGGGCCCGCGCTGTAACCTCCGTACACGATGGCATCCTGCCCGAGCAGATCGCGCACGATGAGGTCGAGGCCGCTCGCCTTCAGCGCACGGCGCAGCACGAAAGGATTGCCACCTCGTACCCAGATCAGGCCGCACTCCGCTAGCACGCGCCGCAGCTCGTTGCCTGCGTGCGGCTCGGCGAAGTAGCGCCGGAGATCGAGCTCCTCGGCGCTGATGCCGAGGCTGCGCAGCGCCTCGATCTCTTGCACGACGCGCGCTCGTCGTTGCTCCTCCTCCAACAGATCACAGGAATTGACGACGACCACGGCCCGCCGTCGCTCGGCTACGAGCTGAACCAGGTGCTGAGGCTGGTTTCCCAGCCTGAACGAAGAGAGATACAGCCTCATGCCGGGACCGACACCCCCCGTTGATCAAACACTCCCGGCGCATAGCACACGCGAGCGGACGGAAGATCGGGATCCAGGACGCCGCGCCTCAGCCATTCGGCCGAGGCGCGGGTGTCGCTGTTGCGACAGGAACCGAGCAACCGAGCTCGTGCCGGAGCCGACCCAATGTCGTTCATCGTCACCAGCCCACGAGCGACGGCCCCATGCAACTCTTCTCCTCCCTTACCGGTCCCCGCGCCCTCACGCTGCCTGAAGAGGCGCGACACTTGGCCGCGCTGGCACAGTCCGCGAGCGGCGACAGCAGCAGCCTCATTCCTCGGGTGGATGAGCGCATGCTGGCGGTGTACGAGCGCGCCAACGACCCCAGCGACGCGCTGGAGCTGAGAGATCTGTGGCTCGGCCGCGTCGAGCACGAGCTGGGCGTTCACTCGCATCGTCCCGCGCTGGCCGCGCGCTGGCGGGCGGCACGCACGCAGCGCCGGGTCGTCCCGGAAGAAGTGCTGGCTTCGCGCTCCACCGTCCGCCTGGTCAAGGAGCTGTTCAACTGGTTCTTTCGCGAAGATCTGTATGGCGATTTGCGCTCGGACTCGAACCTGCTGCTCTCCGGCGGCTCCGTGGACGAGGCGGCCTGGGGCCTGCCCGCGGCCCTCAAGGACTGCATCGGCCACGCGCTGCAGCGCGATTGGTACGGCTACTCCGATTCGCGTGGCCGCGGCCCCGCCCTGGAGGCGATTGCTGCCTACGAGAGCGCTCGCATCGACGGTCCCGGCTACGAAGCGCGCAACGTCGCCGTCACCATGGGTGCCACCTCCGCCATCAGCTCGCTCGCAGATTTTCTGCTCGCGGGTGTGCCCAGCGGCGCAGCCGCCCTGTGCGGAATCCCCAACTATCCGCCGCTCGTGGAATCGATCGCACGCCGGCGTAGCGTGCAGCTGGTTCCGCTGGCGTCGACCTCTGGCTACCTTTCGCTCGAGCCGCTGATCGCCAGCCTGACCCCGGACACCCCGCTCGTCATGCTGCAGACCGCAGCCAACCCGACCGGCGCCGTCGTGCGCGAGTCGGAGCTGGTGCGCCTGATCGAGGCGGCTTCGCCCTCCACCATCATCATCCTCGATGAGTGTCACGAGTGGCTCGGGGCGACGGAGCGCTTCTCACGGGCTCGCTCCGCCCGCAATGTCATCCGCGTGTCGAGCGTTTCGAAGGCCTGGTCGGCGCCGGGCTTGAAGATCGGCTGGATCCTCGCCGACGACCGCTTGGTCTCCGACTACTACGAATATGCGTCGACGACGTTCGGTGGTCCGCCCTCCTTCTTCTATACGCTGATCGAGGTTCTGGCGCGCATGGAGCGCTGGCTGATCACCGGCGTCGAGCAAATCGACCAGGCAGCGCTGGCGGAGTTCGAAGCCTCCTACGGACTCGATCAGTCTGCCCTGCAGCGCGCCTATGACAGCTACCGCGCTGAGCGAGCTCAGCGCGAGGCAGCTCTCACGACCCTGCGCAGCGCTGCCATCGCCGGGCTTAGCCGAGCGTCCGCCAGCGTCATGCCAGTACGTTGCTCCATCAATCTCGCGCTCACTTTTCCGGGTTGGAATGACTCCTACCGCTGTTTTCGCGACTTGCTGCGCGAGACGGGAGTGGCCGTGTTCCCCGGCATCCTCAACTTCTGCTTCTCCGGCGGCGTCGTGCGCGTCACCTCGTCACGCCAGTGGTCGGATCTGTCCCGTGCCATCTCGCGACTCGAAACTGGCATCGAGCGCGCGAGGCCGCCTGTTGCCGCAGTCCCGCCGAGAGCGGTCCCGGGCAGAGCGCCCGACCCTTGGCTGAGCTCCCTGGCGAGCTGAACGTCTTTCCCCAGGGTGCTCCCTGTGCATGCAGGAAGCGCCAACCTCCCAACCCATCAACTGACAAGAACAACGAACAGGAAAACCAAATCATGAAGACTGAAGACACCAACGTTCTCGACGAAACCCAGCTGGCCCAGGTCACCGGCGGCACCGCGCACAGCCTGGTGCTGTCCGGTCCCGCGGCAGTCAGCGTCTACACCGCCTTCGACGTCCGGAGCCTGGCGACGGACCTGAAGATCAACCTCGCGTCGTCCGTCATCGGCCGGCTGAAGATTGATGCGCTGGCCATCGGAGGCGCCGTCACGCAGTAAGGCGCCCGCCGTTCAGCCTGCCGTGGCAGGTGCAAGGGTCGCGCACCTGTCACGGCGCCGCTGAGCGTCTCGATCAAGGTATGGTTTTCCCACTGAGAGCACGTCGCATGTATAGCTATGAGCAGATCCGTCACGTCCATCTGGAACCCACCACGCGCTGCAACGCCAGCTGCCCGATGTGCGCACGCAACACGAGAGGCGTGACGGCGCCCGGTCTGAGGCTCAGCGAGCTCGGGTTGACAGACGTGCGCGCGATCTTTCCCGAGGCGTTCCTGGCGCAGACTACGGGATTTGATCTGTGCGGTGCCTACGGCGACCCGGCGCTGGCGTCGCAGCTAGTGGAGATCGTGGCCTACGTTCGGTCCGCGAGTCCCCGCTGCATGATCACCGTGTACAGCAACGGCGGCGTGCAGACACAGGCCTGGTGGGAGCGACTGGCCGCAGCGCTGGGCGAGCCAGCTCGGGTGGTGTTTGCCATCGACGGCATCGGCGAGACCAACGCGATCTACCGGCGTGGCGTCAAGTTCGAGAAGGTGATGGACAACGCCCGAGCGTTCATCGCGGCGGGCGGAGCGGCGCGCTGGGAGTTTCTGGCGTTTCGCCACAACGAGCACGAGATTGAAAGCGCGCGCGAGCTGAGCAGGGAGATGGGCTTCGAGCAGTTCTCCGTCAAGAAGACCGACCGCTTCCTGCAGCCGACGTACGAGTACGTGCCCGAGTATCGGGAGCACCAAGACCTGGAACGATTCCCGGTGTTCGACGGCAAGGGCGCGGTGGTGTCGTACCTGGAGCCGCCCAAGAACCCCGATCTCGTCAACAAGACGACCCTGAACCGGCGCGACCTGCTGGAGCGCTTCGGCACGCTCGACGCGCTGTTTGCTGCCACCGCGATCCAGTGCCGGGTGCTGAATACGAGCAGCGTGTTCGTGAGTGCGCAGGGTTATGTTTTTCCGTGCTGCTGGACCTATGTGCAAGCCACGCGGCCCAGCCTGTGCGAATTTCCCGAGACTGCGGATCGCCAGATTCAGCAACTGGTGGAGGCCACGGGCGGCTTCGATCGCATTGACGCCCGGCGCGTAGGGCTGGCTGCTGCGGTCGACAGCCCGCTATTTCGTGCCATCGAGGCCGGCTTCTCGTGCGGCGCCTCGGCGAATCGGCTTAAGGTCTGCGCCCGCGCCTGCGGCAACGACTTCCCTGCGTACTTCGACCAGTTTTCAGACGTGCAACTACAGCCCCGATCACTGCGCGTGTTGCAGAGCGCGTGATGCTTCGAGCGCAACCGAGAGTCGGAACAGCCATGAAACAACGCATCAGCATCGGAGAATTTCTGGAGCAGAACGAGGAATTCGAGTTTCAGGTGCCGGAGTACTTCGAGTCCAAGCGACTCATCGGGCGGCTGCAGGAGCGCTTCCGGAGATTCAAGAGCACATTCTGGAGCGCGGGAGCTGACGAAGCGCAGCCCTGGCAGAAGCATCGCGACGCGATCGTCGCGGCGGCGCGCGACGTGCCTGCGTACGCGGGCATTGATTGGCAGCAGGCCGAGTACTGGCGCGACATCCCGCTGCTCAGCAAGCAGGAGCTGCGTGCGCGAGCGAAAGATTACGTGAGCCGGCGTTACGACAAGCCGCAGCTCTGGCACCGCGATACCTCGGGAACCAGCGGTCCACCCCTGCCCATCTGGTACGCGCCCGAGTACGCGTTCGAGTTCTACCTGTTTGCCGAATGCAAGGTGGCCTGGGTTGCGGACGCCTGGACGCCGGAGATGATGGCTCGGCCGGTCCTGAGCGCAGCACTGGTTGACAAGAAATCGCTCAGCAACCTGGTCTGGATGTGCCCCGACGACTCGCGCGGTCTGACCATTCGCACCGTCTACGACGAGCGAAGCCCCGGTGCTCCGGATGCGCTGATCGAGCTTCTTGCCAAGCACCGCCCCGCGATACTCTCGCTCAAGCCCAACATTTTGGGTTCGATCACGAGCGGCGCGGACCAGCGCCGGGACATCGCGGCGGACTATCTCGAGTTGGTCATCTCTGGTGGCGCCATCTTGACGGATGACGTGCGGCGTTCCGCCCAGCAGGCGCTCGGCGCGGCCGTCTATGACGTGTACGGATTGACAGAGATTGGATCCGTAGCCAGCGAATGTAAGTGTCAGCAAGGGCTTCACGTGTTCGAGAACGACGTGATCGCCGAGGTGCTGACGGCAGACGGCAGCCTGCAGCGAACGGGTAGTGGTGAGCTCGTCCTGTCGAGCGTCTCGAACGACGCCATGCCGCTGCTCCGCTACCGCACCGGGGACGTCGCCGAGCTTACCCGCGAGACCTGCGCCTGCGGGCGACCGGGGTTGCGCATCGTCAACTTCGTTGGTCGTGCGATCCGCAACTATCTGCTCGCCGACGGCTCGGAGTTTGCCCCAACGAACTTCAACGAGTTGTTCAAGCGCTTCCCGATTCGCGAGTTCCAGATCACGCAGGTCGACAGCCGCACGCTTCAGGCCCTGATCGAGCCGTTTCAGCCCCTCGCGAGCGATGCTCAGCGGCGGTCGAGCAGCGCGGGGGACCCGGGCCTCCTGGAGCAGGTCCGTCAATACATGACGCGCGAGCTACGCTGTTTGGCTGAGGTCGAGGTCTCTGCGACCACGTTCAGTCCCGGCGACAAGCTGCAACGATTTCGCAGCCTGATTTAGCTGGCGTTAGTAGGAACTGGAGCCCGGCCGTCCAGCACCGCGAGCAAGCGGTCCTCGTACTCGCAGTCGAACTCGCCGGGCGCGCGTAGCAGCTCCGAGAGCGTTTTCTCCAACCCCTCCGCGAATGGCACGCGCTCTGCGAAACCGAGCTCACGTCGGATCCGCGTGCTGTCGAGCCGCAGGTGCTGCGTGAAGCGCGTGTGCGCGGGCAACTCCTCGATGGCGGGTCGGGCCTGCCAGCCCCAGTCCGCGGCCACGCTGCGCAGTATACCCTGCCAGCCCAGCATGCGCCCGATGGAGCGCACCAGTTCACCCTCCTCGAGGTCGGGCGGCTCGGCGACGTTGTACACTCGGCCCGGCGTACCCCGCTCGACGACGCAGGCGATCGCGTCCGCGACGTTGCTGACGAATGCGCGCGAGTTTCGCCAGGACAGCGCGGCCTCATGCAGGACGATTGCCTGGCGGCCGTCCAGCATGCGTTTGACATAGCTGCCAAACCGCCGATCCGGATCACCGGGCCCGTACACCATGGGCAGGCGCACCACGTTGCAACTGAGCCCGTGCGCTTGCTGGTACTCCCGCTCGATCGGGATCTTGTCGTAATCATCGAGCCAGCGCCTGGGATCGTCGGGGGCACGCGGCGCCGCTCCCCGGTAAGGAAAGAGCTGGCGCCGCAGCGGAGCGTCCTCCTCAGACGGAGAGTTGTCCACCACGCCATCCTCGCTGCCGACCATCACACCGAACGAACGGTAGACGCTGGCGCTACTGATCACCACGAGCCGAGCGGCGACCCCGGCAACGCAATCGACGACCGTGCGTGCGTCCACGGCGTCCCGAGGCACCATGTCGAGCACTACATCGGGGCGGAATTCTCGCAGCGCTGCACGGTGCCTTGCCAGCTCTGCCCGGTCGCCACGGACGTGGCGTACGCCCGGCAGCTCGACGCCTGTGTGGCCACGATGAAACACCCAGACATCGTGTCCCGACAGCGCGCGGACTACCCAGGAACCGATGAAGCCGGTCCCGCCGAGCACGAGGATCCTCATCGTCAAAACTTTCGGAAGGCTGCAGGGGCGCATCCAATCCCGACGAGAAACGGCTGTCAACCGGCAGGCAGCGAGCCGGACGTCGGGTGCGCTGTCGCCAGGCCCACGAGTATACCGCGCCAGAGCTCGATCGAGCAGAGCAGGGATCGAGTTGGGGCCGGGCCTCTGCTGTCCGGCACCCCGCGACCCCTCGGGGCGCTGTCAGGCGCGCCGGCTCTTGGCGGCGCCTGTGCGCGCCCCGCCCGACTCGTGCTGCTCGACGGCGGTGCGAGCTCTTGGCTCGTGCGGCGGCATACCGGGGCCGATCCCGCAGCATGCCATCAGGATGATTCTCAGGCCCCGCCACAGCGGGCGGAGCACATAACGGAAGGCGAACGATCGCCTTCGCCGAAGTGAAATCGACACGGCTCTACTCCTTTGCTGAATCCGAGAACGCGGGCGCGGGGAGCGCGGCGGATCAGCAAAGCAGGGTCTGGATGTCGAGATACAGGTAGCGGCCGTCGAGGTGCGAGCGCTCTTCACGCGGGGCAGCGGACTCGAGCGCGAGCGCTGCTGGCGCTGACAAAGCAGTGGCCAGGGCCGCCGGCGACGCAGCCGCACGAGACGCGGCCGCACGAGACACGGCCGCACGAGACACGGCCGCACGAGACGCAGCCGCACGAGACGCAGCCGCACGAGACGCAGCTGCAGGCGACGCGGCCGCACGAGACGCAGCCGCACGAGACGCAGCCGCACGAGACGCGCCCGCACGAGAAGCAGCCGCACGAGACACGGCGGGCGCCGAGGATCGCTCGGCGACCCAGCCGCTCGTCTCGCGTGCCGACCACGCGGGGAGCAGCGGCGCCTCGGCGGCGACCAGGAACGCGCAACACGCGATCAGCGCCCGAAAGAGCCGGGCTAGCTGGTGTTCGCGCGACATCGATCCAAGGTAGCTACTCCGGAACGAGGCGCAAGCGGCGAACGACCGCCTGAAACCCGTGGCGCTCTTTGCGCCTTTGGCGGTTCGTCCCCCGCGCAGGGCTCCACGGGCGATTGCTGGTTCGCACTCCCAGCTCATGTTCCCAGTTGCTAGTTTTTCCTGTCTCGGACAGTGCCCCGAGGCGATGCGCGCGGTCGTGTGTGGGAGGCCCGGCCCCCAAACTATCTGCGCGAGCGGAGTCGTTCCGGCGCGCTGGGCTCCGTCAGCCGCCGACCACACAGATGTCGGGCAGATTGCGATACTGCTGGGCGTGGTCGAGGCCGTAGCCCACCACGAATACGTCGTCGATCGTGAAGCCGAGATAGTCGATGTGCACGTCGCGGCGGGCGCCAGCAGGCTTGTGCAGGAGCGAGCAGAGCCGGACGCTGCGTGCGCGGCGTGCCGTGAGCTGTTGCATCAAGAAATGCGCGGTGAGACCGGTGTCCACGATGTCCTCGACGATGATCACGTCGCTGCCCTCGACGGGCGCAGTGACGTCCAGCGTGATCTGGACCGCGCCACTGCTCTTGGTCTCGTTGCCGTAGCTCTGCACGCCGAGAAACTCGACGCGCAGCGGGCGCGTGATGGCGCGCGCCAGATCGGCGAGGAAGATGAAGCTGCCCTTGAGCACACCGAGCAATACCAGCGGCGCCGTCGGGTGGTCGCGTTCGATTTCGCGCCCCAGCTCTTCGACGCGCTGCCGGATGCGCTCGCGCGAGAGGTAGACCCGGAGGGGCTGGGCCGCGTCGCTGTCGGGGGGGCGCTGGGAGGGAGGCATGAGCGTGATCCTACGGCAGCTGGGCAGCGCTTTCACCTGCAGCCTGAGGCCCGAGCGGCGCCTCAGTCGCCCCAGACCTGCAGCGCGGCCGCCGTATCCCGGTCGATGGGAGCAAGCTCGGGCCGCCGCGTGGCACCCTCGACCCCGCCCTGCCGGCGCTGTTCGTCGAAGGTGGCCCGCCAGAGCGCCTCGGCGGCCAGCGGGCTGCGCTCGAGTGCGTCATTGGCGCAGGCTGGGTCGGCACTCAGGTCGCACAAGGTCGGTGTCTTGGGGCTGGTGCCGCGGAGCAACCAGGAGCCCCAGCGCAGCGCGTATTCCGCACCGAGCGTGCTCAGAATGGGTCGCCCCGCCGCCGGACCCTCCCCCATTGCCAGCCGGGCCAGGTCGAGTCCTTCGCGATTTTCCTTGGCGGGCAGACCCAGCGCCGTCGCAATCGTGACCGCCACGTCGACGCTGGTGACCGGGCCCGCTACCACGCTGCCGGCGAAGCGCCCTCCCGGCAGCTTCAGCCACAGCGGCACCACCAGCCGATCCTCGCTCATGCTGACCCCATCGCCGAAAGGGGCTTCCGGCGCGTCCCCGGGTGCGACATCACCCGTGAACACGAACAGCGTCTGATCCCAGAGCTGGCTGCGCTCGAGCAGCTCCAAGAGCGCGCCGAGCGCGTCATCTTGCTTGGCGAGGGCGGCCAGCTCCAGCGCTTGCAGGCGCGACCAATCCGCCGGAGACAGGCGCCGCTGCGCCGGGCGCGGCTGCGCCCGCTGGCTGGCGAGCAGAATGCCGCCGCGCCGCGCTTCGAGCAGGCCCGTGTAGTCCCGGGGTTCGAGCTCGGCGACTTGCTCGTGCGAGAGATCCCAGGGCGGATGCCCGCCGCGCACATGGATCACCAGCAAGCGTCGCAGCTCCGGGTCCCGCTCCAGCGCTTGCTCGAGCCAGGCGCGAGCTCGCTCGAGCGGCGCGCTCGCTGGCAGGTCCTGCACGGGGGACAGGGCTTCGTAGCGGTTCCAGCCGCGATCGAAGCCGAACACGGCCCGGGTCTGCGGTACGCCGCTGAAGAACGCGCTCTCGCCGCTGAGCTCGTGCACGCGCTCGGACAGGATCTGCACGCTCGCCGGCAGGCGCGCCTTGCTGCTCGCCAGCTGATGCGCGAGCGGCGGCAGGCCCGACAACAGGCTCGCCACCACGCCGCCCGCGAGCGTCGTCGGCACGCGGTATTCCGGGAAGCGGACACTGGCGTTGGCCAGCCGGGTTGCCTGGCGCAGGCGGCGTGTGCCCGAGAACGGCGGCAGCAGCTCGCGGTGCACGCCGCTCGCGATCAGCAACACCACCAGGCGTGCCGGCGGCTGGGCTCGCGAGCTGGCCGGCGTGACGATGCGCGGCTCGCTGAAGGCGATGCCGCCCAGGGCACCGTCTTGCGCGGCTTCGAGCTCGAGCTCCACCAGCTGCGAAGCGAAGTCGTCGAGCTCGAGCTCGACGTCGGCCCAGGGAGCGCCGCCCGGACTGCCGCCGACCCGGCGCTCGAGCAGCACGCGCCGTGGCCCGCCGTCGCGCCGTACGGCGATGCGCGCCACGCCTTCGCCGTCTCCCCAGTAGGCGAGCCCGAGCTGCAGCCTGGTCGCGCGTTCCACCAAGAGCGGGCAGCTCAGGTAACCGGGGGCCTCCAGCACGACGGCCCGCCGCGGTTTGCCGCCCGCGCTGACGTCGCGGAGCAGCGAGCGCTCGCGGGGTGCGCGATACTGTGCCGCGGCTTGGCCGGGCTCGGCCCAGTGCAGCCACTCTGCCAGGGCAAAGTCGCCCGCATCACCCGCGCCGTGCCCCGACCAGTGCAGACGCAGCTGATGGCGTCCGGCGCCGAGCGTGCTCTCGAGTGCGGGAAAGCTCAGCGTCTGGAAGCTGGGCGAGCGCAAACGCAGCGTGCCGAGCCGCGTCTGGTCCACACTCGCGCTCAGGGTGCCCGCGCTGCCGGGCTTGGCCCGCACCCTGAGCTGCAGGCCCTGCTCGGGATCGCGCAGCCAGAAGTCGTACTGCGCGTTCGCTGCCGCGAAACGTGCGTAGCTCTGGTCCCCCCACGACTCGCTCGACACGTCGTTGAAGGGGCCGAGGGAGAACGAGCGATGCAGCTGGCTGGTCTCGCTGCCGAGGTCGAGGAACAGTCCGCCGTGATCGATGCGGCAACGCGCGAGGGCACGAAAGGGATACGCCTCGCGTGCCGCCGTCGTGGCAGGTTCGGCCGTTTCTGCCGGCGTGGCGCGCAGGACTGCGCCCGACGCCGGCGCTCCACGGTCGTCGTTCCTGCAGCCGTAGAGCAGCAGCGCGAGCGCGAGCCAGCGGGAGCGCCGGCGAAGCGCAGCGAGGCAGGGCGTCACGGACTGCTGCTCGGACGTGCCGAGACGCGGGTTCGGCGGCCCACCTTGACCTCGACGGTGCGCTCGAGCTCGCGCGCGCCGTCGCTCAGGCGCACTTGATACGTGCCCGGGCCGAGCGGAATCAAGCGCTCTTCGTCGTTGCCCATGAAGACGCCGTCGACATAGATGCGCTGGCGCTGCCAGCTGTGCACTTCCAGTGCCCCTTGCCCGGGGGGCAGCTTGGTGCCCGGACTCAGCTCGATCAGCTCGCTCTCCAGCGTCAGCTGCAGCGCCGGCGTGCCAGGCGCGTCGCGCGCTGCGCCCGCATCGGCGCGCGCCGGTGTCGGCGTCGCCTTCATTCCGGGGTCGATTCCGGGAGCCGCTTCGGCTGGCACTGCGGGCAGACTGGCGGGCAGAGCTGCAGCGCCCGCGCCCTGCATGCTCGCGTTCTGCGCGTCCCAGCTGCGAAACGCCAGCGCCCGGATGGCCACAAACGCGACCACTGCCGCGCCCAGGCTGAGCGCGGCGCGTGCCAGCGCGCCGCGCAGGCGCGCGCCGGGGCTGGGTGGCCAGACGCTGTCGGGCTCGTCGCTCGTGCCATCGCTCTCGAACGAGGCCGGCGTACGCTTTTCTTCCGCCGCTGCCTCGGACGGTCTCGGTGTGTCGGGGCCGCGGCTTTCGGCTGGTTCATGCCGGGCCTCGTCGTCGCGCGCCGGAGCGTCGGCAGCGTTCGCGCGGCTGACGACGTCTTCGGCGCGCTCGCGCGGCGGCAGCGACGGTTCCGGCGGCGGCGAGGGATCGGTCAGCGCTGCGGCTGCAGCGTCGTGCGCGGGAAAGAACGCCTCTTCTTCCGGCGCTTCACCGCCGTCCTCGATCACGGCCTCGCGGATAGCGATCTCTTCGCGTTCGCTGCCGCCGGGCGCGAACGAGGGCACGCCAGGAGCGCGCGGAATCTCCGAGCCGGAGACCGCCGAGAGCACGGCGTCTGCGAGGCCCACTGCCGGCGGCTCCACGGCAGGCCGCGCCGAAGCGGCAGGCCGCGCGGAGCCCGCTTTCGCTGCGGCTGCCGGCACCGAGCCGGGGCGCACAGATTTTGCCCGGGCCGAGCTCGGCGCAGAGCTGGACGGGCGGAACGCGGGACCACCCGGCAACAGATCGCGGCCGTCGCGGTCGAGCAGCGCGCCGATCGCGCCGTGGCGCGCGAGCTCGGCGAGCAGCGCGTGCAGTCGCCCGGGGGCGCTGCCCGCCTGATCCTCGGCCACGAGCCGGCGCAGCGCATCTGGATTGCTGTGGGAGCTGCCGAGCTGAGCGAGCAAGGCAGCCTGGGTGGGAACCTCGGCGGCGTAGTGCTCGGCAGCGAGCGGGTCGAGCACCACCTGCGCGACCTGCGCGAGGTTGCTCGCGCTCGTGAGCTCGCGCGCGCGGCGCGCGCGCAGGGCAGCAGGGTTCAACACCGCCATGGCGTCGCCCTCGAAGTGCGCTGGGGGTGGCGTGAACAATGGCTCGACGCTGAAGCGACCGGCGCGCATGCCCAGAAACGGACCGAGCACGGACTTGCCCTCGCCGCGCGTCGCTTCGCCGTCGTACCAGCGCGCGTGCACGGGCCTGCCGTCGGCGACGCTGAACTCGAAGGTGATCTGGCCGCTGCGCAAGCTGAGCAGCGCGTTGGGTGAGCGGCTGCACACCATCTGCAGCAACAGTCGCGGTGTCAGCCCATCCAGGCGCCCGTGCACCGCGTCGTGCTGGGCCAGGCGCTGTTCGAGCGCGGCGCGCGTCGCCAGGCAGTCGCGTAGCGCGAGAGTCAGGCTGGCGCCATCGAGCTGGTCGAGCGCGCGCCCCGACGCGGGCGCGCGCGTGCACGCGAGCAGGTGATCCTTCCACGCCACGAGCAGCACGGGCAGGTCGGAAAGCGCGATGTCCTGGCGCAGGCGCCGGCACAGCTCGAAGCCGTCGAGCTGCGGCATGAGGGTGTCGCTGACCAGCGCGTCGGGCCAGTGGCGCTCGGCGAGATCGAGTGCCTCCGCGCCGTCGCGCGCGGGCAACACCGTGGCGCCGAGCTCGGCGAAGGCGTTCGAGAGCAGGGTACGTACGGCGGGATCGTCGTCGGCCACGACCAGGCGCCGCCCGTGCAGCGGCACCGGCGCTATCGCGGGCCGCGCGCTCGTCGGGACGGAGCCGGGTGCGTCGGGGGCGAGCAGGGTCGCGCCGCCGGGACCGTCGTGCAGAAACGAGACGACGCCTTCGCTGTGGCGCGCCGCCAGCGAGCGCAGGCGCGCGAACGCGCCCCAGAGCGTCGACTGCGCCTCGGCATTGGATCCCAGGTCGAGCTGCGCGTTCGCGTGCGGAGCGGCAGGATCGCGGAAGGCCTTGCGCGCCTCCGCCGCGATCGCCTCCGCCAGCTCTTCGCTCGTGAGCTTGCGAAAGTTCACCGGACCCCAGAGCGCGCTCGACTCCGAGAGCGTGACCTGGCGCAGCGTACGCTGCAGCGTGATCGCGTCGGTGGGCTTGGGCAGCACGCGCGACACGCCCCGGCGCATCAGGCGCGTGAGCGGTTCGGGGCGATCGAAGCTGCCGACGGCGACCACGGCGGTGTGCCGGGAACCCGCGGCCTGGCGCAGCCGAGGCAGGATCTCGGCGACATCGGCATCATCACCGTCGACCAGCAACACGTCGGGGCTGAGCTGCGTCACGAGCTCGACCGCCTGCTCGGGATCGCGGGTGGCATGGCTCTCGATGCCGTGTGGCGCGCCCGGCTTGTGCAGCAGCGACTCGAGGCTGGCGTCGGCGTAGACCACCACGCACAGCGGTTCGCGCAGCGGCTCGAGCCGCGGATTGTCGAGCTCGGCGGCGAGGTCGATCGGCGCGCCGAGCACCAGGGAAGGCAGCAGATCGAGAATGCGCGTCACGCGCTCGCGCACCGCCGCACCTGGATCCCAGCCGCCGGCGCCAGCCAGCCCTGCTTCGGCGCTCGCCAGCGCCTGGGCGGCGCCCGAGAAAAGCAGCACGTCCGCGCCCGCGGCCAGGGCGTGGAGCCGTCGACGCAGCGCATTGAGCTCCCCGGCCGGCTCGGCGGCGCCTCCAGAGCTCGAGTTGGGATGGGAGGTAGAACTGAAGCGGGCGAGGCTCTGGCGCAGCGAGCTGATCCGCTCCCCGAGCTCCGCGATGAAGCGAGCGCGCGGTGCTTCCAGCTCTGGCGGCAGGTCTCCGGTCATCTTCCGGGGGGGTGAGACCCCCACCAGAAGCTAGCATAGTCACCGCCGCGACTCGCCGGAAATGCTCGTGCAGTGCCAGCGACGGCGGGTTAGTTAGTACCCCGTCTATCGAAGCGCCGGTGATCCTGAGTCTCGCCGACCCGTGACCCCATGCAGCGACCTCTCCTTCTCAATGGCTTCATGGCCAGCGGCAAATCCACCCTCGGTCGCCTGGTGGCGCAGCGCGCCGGTCGAGCCTTCGTGGATCTGGACGAACGCGTCGAGGTCCGAGCCGGGCTGCGCGTGCACGAGATCTTCGCCCAGCATGGCGAGCGCACTTTCAGACAGTGGGAGGCCGAGGCGCTGGACGAGGTGCTGAGCTCGGGCCGCCCAGATGTGGTCGCGGTCGGAGGCGGCGCGCTCTTGGTTCGCGCCCGGCGGCTGCGGGCGCTCGAGCATGCGGTAGTGGTCGCATTGGGGGCCGAGGTGGAAGAAACCTTGCGCCGCGCGGAGGAGCAGCCTGCTCAACGTCCGCTCTTGAGCCACGCGAGCGCGGTCGAGCAAGTGGAGCACCTGCTCGAGCAGCGCGCGCCCGCCTATGCCGAATGCCATGCGCGGCTCGACACCACGGGCCGCGCCCCCGACGAGCTCGCTGCGCAGCTGCTCGAGCTCTGGCAGCGGGACGGCGTGGCCGTGGCCGCGGGGGAGCAGTCGTACGCCGTGGAGATCGGCTCCGACATCGTGCTCGCGCGCCTGCCGGAGTGGACGCGAGGGCGGAGTCGCATCTTGCTGGTCAGCGATCGCAACGTGGCGCCGCGACATGCAGGGCCCGTGCTCGAGGCGCTCGGCGGACCTGGAGTGGTGGACTTGATCGAGCTGCCGGCGGGGGAGATCTACAAGACACTCCGGACGGTGGAGGGGATCTGGCAGCGCGCCAGTGCGCTCGGCGCGGACCGCTCGAGCTTGTTCGTGGGGCTGGGAGGCGGGGTGGTGACGGACATCGCCGGTTTCGCGGCGGCGGGCTGGATGCGCGGGGTGCCGTGGCTGGCCATCCCCACCACGCTGCTGGCGATGGTGGACGCCTCGGTGGGCGGCAAGACTGCGGTGGACCTCGGACAGGCCAAGAACTGCGTGGGCGCGTTCTGGCAGCCGAGCGCGGTGTTCTGTGACGTGAAGTACTGCGCGACCGAGCCAGCGCGCGGCCTGAGCGCCCTTTCGGAAGTGGTGAAGACGGCGCTGATCGGCGACCCGGAGCTGCTCGAGTTGCTGGAGCGAGAGAGCGCCGCCGTGCTGCGGCGCGAGCCGGGAGTGACGGGGGAGATCGTGCGGCGATCGATCCGGGTGAAGGCGCGAGTGGTGGGCCAGGACGCGCGCGAGCAAGGCATCCGGGCGGCGCTGAATCTGGGGCACACGTTCGGGCACGCGCTCGAGGCCGCCGCGGGGTTTGAGCGCTTGTCGCACGGCGAGGCGATCAGCCTGGGGCTGGTGGCCGCGCTGCGGCTCGGCCAGCGTCTGGCCGTGACGCCCGCTGCGCTCGTGGCTCGCGTGACGCGGCTGCTCGCGCGGCTGGGCTTGCCGACGGATCTGCAGGCTGAGCCGCTGGACGCGGCGGCGGAGCTCTTGGGCCTGGATAAGAAGCGCAAGGGCCGTCGTGTCAAGTTCGTGCTCGTGCGCGAGCCCGGGCGCATCGAGTTCAGAAACCTGGAGCTCGGCGAGCTGACGCGTCTCGCCGGCGACCTTTCGCGCAGCGACTGAGCTCGCGGCAGCGCGGGGGCGCGCTTTCGCTGCGCCGCGGTGTGT
>Ga0207675_100001169_pt1 | contig 26145 bp, 30 predicted proteins | sample KBSSwiS42_FD_184305 | JGI IMG/M metagenome (GOLD analysis project Ga0207675, IMG submission 184305) | Switchgrass rhizosphere microbial communities from Kellogg Biological Station, Michigan, USA - KBS Switchgrass S4-2 (SPAdes) (version 2) | ecosystem: Host-associated > Plants > Roots >...
ATCTACGGTCAGAATTGAACTCCACAATCAAATAAGCAACTCCGGCACATTTCGAATTCGCCCGTGAGCGCGAATGTCGTTAGAGGTTTCGCGGGCGACCTGCGCATTAGTCAATAGAAGAGTTGTCGCAGGCTAAATAGAAAATTATGAAATCCGCCCCTAGTTTGATTTCTTTCCTAAGTAATCGCGAAACCGAGCACGATACTGAAGCTCGCGGCCGCCACACGTAGCATCATGTTGGCGCGGGCAAATCGTTGCGCGGTCAGGATCGCCGGCAAACCGACCAGGGCGCTCATCAGCATCATCCCGCCCGTTGAACCAACACCAAACGTCAGTACATACGACAACGCGATGAGCGGCTGACGAATAGTCGACAGCACTAGCAACATCAGCGCGCCGCTTCCGGCGAGCCCGTGAATCATGCCGACGATAAAGGGTCGTCGATGCAATTTGAGTCCGTGGTGATTAGCTGCGTTGTCATGCTGCCGATCGTTGTGGACGTGAGGATGCGCGTGTAAGCGCCCGCCGTGCTCGTGTACGTGCATGTGTAGCCGGCCGCCTTCGATGATCTTTCGCAGCGCATTTGCGCCGAGCACGATGAGCATTATGCCAACGCCAAACTCCAGCACCACCGTCGCCCGGCCATTGATCTCAATGTGCAGGAATACGATCGCGGCGCCCGCGACGAGCAACGAAATTGTGTGGCCAAGGCCCCAAAATGCGCCGACAAATGTCGAACGCACGATACTGGCTTGTTCGCTTGCGATGGTCGAAACGGCAGCAATGTGATCCGCTTCGATCGCGTGTTTCAGCCCCAACACGAAGCCAAAGGCCAGCATTGAGATTGTTGAAACTTCAGTCATCTGCCTCGTTAGCTGTTGTCTGCGGTAATCCTGACTTTCATAACACTCTCTATTTGTACATGTAGTAACGCGGGAATCATAGCGCGGCAATTGGTGATGTAAAGAACAGCTCTTCGATTTATTTCGGCTTCGCCTCAATAAGGATTCTCGGTCGTCACAGGAAATTTCTTGAAAGCCAGTTGTGAGGCGTTAGGTGCAGGGAGCCCAAATTATTGGTTCACCTCGTCTCATAGGCGTAAGATGGCTTCGACAACGACCACTTTCAAAGTTGCACCCCGCCTGCTGATTGAATTGCCCGCCGTAAGCGGCAACCGGACGCCTGCTCGGCGCTGAACTGAAAATGGAAGACTCGTTCCCCCATTCGCATCTGTCGCATTACCGCATCATCTCGAAACTGGGGGCGGGCGGCATGGGTGAGGTGTATCTGGCCATAGACACGACGCTCAATCGCAAAGTAGCGTTGAAGATTCTCAACGCCGACATAGACGTCGAGTCAGAACGCATGCGCCGCTTTGTGCAGGAAGCAAAAGCGGCTTCCGCGCTCAATCACCCTAACATCATCACCATCCATGAGATCGGCGAGGCTGAGAATCGCCCCTTCATCGCTACCGAATTCATCGAAGGCGAGACTTTGCATCGTCGTGTGCGCGGCGAACCGATGTCGCTCAAGTCGGTGCTCGATATCGTCATCCAGATTGCCTCGGCACTACAGGCGGCGCACGAAGCCAACATCATTCATCGCGACATCAAGCCGGAAAACGTGATGCTGCGCCCAGATGGATTGATCAAAGTCGTAGACTTTGGCATCGCCAAAGTAACAGAGCCATTAACCTCGACCGTTGTTGACAGCCAAGCCGGACGGTCCAGTCGAGAATTCAATCCCTGAAGTAATCGCGGCACTGGGCCACGGTTACGCGGTAGCAGGCAGACGGGCCGAGGCGTTGAAGACCATCCGTGAGTTGCAGGAAAGATCAAAGAAAGAGTTTGTACCGTCTTACACCATCGCGACTATTTACACAGGTCTGGGAATGAAGGAGCAGGCGATCCAGTATCTCATTAAGTCTTTCGACGAAGGCTCTTACTACATGATCCATCTCAAAGTTGAACCGATACTCGATCCTCTGCGTACTGATCCGCGGTTTACCGATGTGATGCGGCGAGTCGGACACTAAGCACGAGGAACTTGTCACGGAGTTGACGTTTCTCGCAGCTTTCGCAGCTGCTTTTCCAAAAACCGTTTTTCGCTTTCGTTGTTTGTCAACGCAAGTGCGCGCGCGTAGTTGTGTGCTGCCTCTTCCACTGACCCCACGCGCCGAAGCAAGTCAGCGCGCGCGGCATGCAATAAATGATAATCATCAAGCGCACCCGTTGCGGTTAGTTCAGCTATCAACGCCAGCCCCCGCTCAGGTCCATCACTCATAGCGACTGCCACTGCTCGATTCAGCGAAACGATTGGCGAAGGTTGGCTCGTCTGCAAGCGATCGTAAAGCGCAACGATTTGTCGCCAATCGGTATCCGCAGCGCGACGAGCGCGACAATGTTCCGCGGCAATGGCGGCTTGCAACGCAAATGGACCAGCACCAGGGGCGATCAAAGCCTGCCTGACTAACGGCAAAGCTTCCGCAATTTCGAGCTGATTCCACAGGCTTCGATCCTGCTCTTCAAGTAGGATGAGATCACCGTCGTTGTTCACCCGCGCATCGCGCCGTGAGTGATGCAACAACATCAAGGCCAGCAGGCCCGTCACTTCGGCCGGCGGCAACGGCGCCATCAACATGCGCACAGTACGCGCTAACCGGATCGCCTCTGCGCAGAGATCGCCGCGAACTAGTTTCGCGCCTTGCGTCGATGTGTAACCTTCGTTGAAGACCAGATAGATTACCGTCAGCACTGCATCCAGGCGCGCGGGAATCTCTGCGGTGTCCGGCACTTTGTAAGGAATGCCCGCATCGCGAATCTTTCGTTTGGCGCGAACTAACCTTTGTGCCATCGTCGTGGCCGGCACAAGAAAAGCGCGCGCGATCTCTTCGGTTTGCAGACCGCATAGTGTTCGCAAGGTCAAAGCTATCTGCGCTTCGGCAGCCAGCGCGGGATGACAGCAAGTGAAAATTAGCCGGAGACGATCGTCTGCGATTTCCTTCGTGAAAGGATCGGGCTGCTCCGTTGTGGAATCGATTTCGGACGCGTAGGATTCAACTTTCTCCTGAAATCGAGTCTGTCGCCGCAAACGATCGATCGCTTTGTGTTTTGCGGCCTGAATGATCCACGCGGCCGGCGAACTGGGCACGCCCTCGCTGGGCCACTGATTCACGGCCGCTGCGAAGGCGTCCTGCGCCGCTTCTTCGGCGACGTCGAAATCGCCGAACGAACGGATGAGCGTGGCGACTATCCGCCCCCAATCAGATCGGTAAACGGCGTCTACGGCCGCATTTGCTGAGGAAATCATCGTTGACCGCAAATCATAAAAAATTTATCTGCCCGATGTCGATTTCGCCGTTTCTCAATCGACTAAAGTGTAGGAGAACAAACAATGAAATACATGCTGCTCGTTTACATGAACGAAAACGCAATGACCGACGACGAGCGTCAGCATTGTTACGTCGAGTCGGCGCAACTCACTCAGGATCTCGACGCAAAAGGTCAGTACGTCGCCGCTGGGCCCCTGCATCCGGTTTCAACGGCGACCAGCGTGCGCGTTCGTGAAGGAAAGCGAATCGTGACGGATGGCCCGTTCGCGGAAACACGCGAGCAGCTCGGCGGCTTTTACATCGTCGATGCGAAAGACTTGGATGAGGCGATGGTCATCGCGGAGAAAATTCCGCCGGCAAAATACGGCACCATCGAAATTCGGCCCCTCATGGAAATCCCCGGACTACCGGAATGACAGGGTCAGAAGCCCGCGCGTAAGCAAGGGCGCTCTTTGGTAAGTTGCCCTCCCTAACGGTCGGGCTTCTGACACTTTCGAAATTGGGAGGAAGAAATGGCAAATCCATTTGTGCACGTGGAATTGAACACCACGGATGTCGAAAAGGCGAAGAGCTTTTACAGTCAGATGTTCGATTGGAAAATGGAAGACATGAATATGGGGCCGAGCGACACCTACACCGTCATAAAAGTCGGCGAAGGGACCGGTGGCGGCTTGTTGAAGAACCCAATGCCCGGCGTCCCATCGTTTTGGCTCGCGTATGTCCTGGTCGACGACATCCACGCCGCGACTGAGAAAGCGAAATCTCTCGGCGCGAAGATCGTTAAAGACTCGGTCGAAGTGCCAAACATGGGATGGCTCACAATCATTGGCGATCCGACTGGCGCGGCGCTGGGATTCTGGCAACCAAAACATGACATGTGAGATTTACGATCTCAAATCTTGAGATCACAAATTGTCGATCTGACGTTTGCTCGTTCGACTAACCAGTGAAAGACAAAAAAATCAGATTTAGAAAAGGGGAAGCGGAAATGAGATTCATGGTAATTGTGAAAGCTGACAAAGATTCCGAAGCAGGACGTTTGCCCAGCGAAAAACTCCTAGCCGACATGACGACTTACAACGAAGAGTTGGCCAAAGCAGGGGTGATGCTCGCGGGCGAGGGCTTGCATCCGACTTCGAAAGGCGCGCGCGTCCGGTTCGATGCCAAAGGCAAAACCAGCGTAATCGACGGACCGTTCGCCGAAACGAAGGAACTGGTCGCCGGTTTTTGGTTATGGAAGTGCGCTTCGCTGGACGAGGCGATCAATTGGTTGAAGAAGGCGCCATTCGAAGGTGGCGAAGTCGAGATTCGTCAGGTCTTCGAGGCTGAGGACTTCGGCGAAGAATTCACGCCTGAGTTGCAGCAACGCGAAGCGCGTTTGCGTGAGCAAATGAGCGTTCAGTAGAACAGGCTGCCGGCCTGTTTACAGAAGGAAATCGAACAGGCTAGCAGCCTGTTTAAGCGAAGGAGAACACGATGGCAAAGATAGAACAACGAATCACACCGATGCTTTGGTTCGACAACCAGGCGGAAGAAGCGGCGAACTATTACGTCTCGATTTTCAAGAACTCGAAGGTCACCAACGTCAGCCGTTACGGCGACACTGGTCCGGGTCCGAAAGGCTCAGTCATGGTCGCGGAGTTTGAACTTGACGGTCAGAAGTTCACGGCGTTAAATGGCGGCCCACGCTTCAAATTCACCGAAGCGATTTCGCTGGTCGTCAACTGCGAGAACCAGGACGAAGTTGATTACTACTGGGAGAAATTGAGCGGCGACGGCGGCCAGGAAGTTGTCTGTGGCTGGTTGAAAGACAAGTATGGTTTGTCATGGCAAGTCGTGCCGGTCAAAGTGTTCGAACTGCTGAGCGACCCCGCGACATCCGACCGCGTGATGGCCGCAGTGATGGAAATGAAGAAAATTGAACTCAGCAAGATTGAACAAGCGGCTGCGAAAAAAGCAGGCGCGTAGGCAAAAATCATGAGTGAAGCTAACCCGACAAGCATTCTCCGCAGCGTGGCCGCAATTTTCGCCGGTGTCATGACCGTGATCGTTCTGTCACTGGGCACTGATGTGATATTGCACGCGACCGGAATCTACCCGCCATGGTTTCAGCCAATGGCAGATCCGCTGTGGGTGCTCGCGCTCGCTTATCGCATCGTCTACGGCATTGCCGGCGGGTATGTCGCCGGGCGGTTCGCGCCGAATCAGCCAATGAAGCACGCGCTCATTGTTGGCTTCATTGGCCTGGCGCTGACCATCGTCGGCGTCGCGATGCATTGGAACAAAGGTCCGGAGTTTGGGCCGAAATGGTTTTCGGTCGCGCTGGTTCTGACCGCACTTCCCTGTGCGTGGGCGGGTGGCAAACTTGTGATGGCACGGCCGCGCCGCCAAACGGCGTGACAGATCAAGGAATCGAACAGGAGTAGAGTCATGAACATAATTCCACATCTGAACTTCAACGGTCAGTGCAAAGAAGCATTCGATTTCTACGCAAAGCTGCTCGACGGCGAAATCAAATTCAGTATGACCTGGGGCGAGATGCCCGGCGAAATGGGCAGTCAGTGCCCACCCGAGACCAGGAATCTGATCATGCACACGACGCTTGAAGTCGACGGTGACTTCATTATGGGCGCCGATTCGCCGCCGGATCGTTACACTTCGCCGAAAGGCATCACCGTCTCGATCGGTGTGAAGAGCAAGGATAAAGGCGAGAAAATCTTCAAAGCATTATCCGAAGGCGGTAACGTCACGATGCCGTTCGCGGAAACATTCTGGTCGCCGGGCTTTGGCATGTGTGTCGATCGATACGGGATTCCGTGGATGGTCAATACTGAGGATCACGGCTAATTCCCGATGGCGCAAAAGCTCGACAAGCCACCGAAGCTGACAGCGAAGAAATTTCTCAAACGCTTGCAGGGGCATGGATCTCGCGCCGAAGCCGAGAATACCTTGCGTTATTTCAAAGCGGGCGAGGGTGAATATGGCGCGGGGGACAAATTTATCGGTGTCCGCATGGGGACAGTTTTTGCGCTGGCCAAAGAATTCATCGAGATGCCGCTCGATGAAGTTGAGAAGCTGCTCGATAGTCCAATCCATGAGGCTCGGGCGAGCGCTGTCAGCATCATGGCGCAGCGCTCAAAACGTAGGAAGACATCCGATGCTGAGCGAAAGCAGCTTGTCGATCTTTATCTGAGGCGTCACGATCGAATCAATAATTGGGACCTGGTCGATCTGGGCGCGCTCTACGTAGTCGGCATCTACCTGCGCGATCATTCACGCGATGTCTTGTACAAACTTGCACGTTCGAAAAACATTTGGCAGCGGCGAACTTCTATCGTATCGACCGGTCAATTGATCAGGAACGGCGATACTGCTGACGCCTTTAAGATCGCCGAGATGCTGCTCAACGACAAAGAGGACTTGATTCACAAAGCGACTGGTTGGATGCTGCGCGCGGCCGGCGACGTCGATCGCCAGAAGCTCTTGCGTTTCCTGAACAAGCACGCCACCACGATGCCACGTACGATGCTTCGCTATTCGATTGAGCATTTCAGTGAGAAGGATAGAAAACATTACTTAGGACTGGGCAGAAATAGCAGCCGGAAGATTTGAGGAGATGCCACCAACTCTGAACAACGGGAAGATAGACATCCGAACGAAACTAACCGGAGCGGAAGACGTCGCGGACTATTTGTCGCAGGTGCCGGAACCACAACGTGAGGCGCTCGAGAGACTGCGACGCACGATCAAATCCACCGCACCAGACGCAGTCGAAGTGATCAGCTATCAGATTCCCACCTTCAAGCTGAACGGCCGAATGCTGGTGTCTTATGCCGCCTTCAAGCATCATTGTAGTTTCTTCCCGGGTGCGGGTCCGATCGAGATGCACGCTAACGATTTGAAGTCATTTCAAACTTCAAAAGGCACGATCCAGTTTACGCCCGAGCACCCTCTGTCGACGGCGCTGGTCAAAAAATTGGTTAAGACTCGAATCAAATTGAACGGGGGCCGAAAATGAATATTCTCCTATGGATCATTCAATGCTTGCTGGCGCTGCTGTTCGTCTTCAGCGGCGCGATGAAATTCGTGATGTCTGTTCAGGAAATGAACAGTCAGGGACCGGTGATGTTGCCAGGCATCTTCCTGCATTTCATCGGCGTGTGCGAAATACTCGGCGGCGTCGGTTTGATTCTGCCTTCCGCACTTCGCATCGAACCCGGCCTCACGCCTTTAGCCGCAGCAGGTCTGGCAATTATCACCGCCGGTGCGACTGTGATCACGTTGATGGGCCCTATGAAAGGCATGGCCGCGATTCCATTCGTGACGTGCATGCTGTGCATTTTCGTCGCCTATGGTCGGTGGCGGGTAAGGCCGATCATTCCGCGATAGTGGCCTCGCGATCCGCCGCCACGATTTACCAGCCAAATTAGAGTCGTCAAGCCGCAACCTTGAAGGCTGTGGATCGTATTAGTCTGCATGGATGGTTCAGCGAGGTCCGTTGACGGGCATTCCGAAAATCAACTCTCCGTTAGACTGCGTGGATTCGGCCCAATTGGACTGCTCGCCATCGTCCTTATTTTTCTCGGCAATTTCGTTTTCATTCCGCTCAGCGCCCTGCTGGTTTTGTGGTGGCGACATCTCTCACAAACATCCTGGCGCGCAATTGGTTTTGTGCGGCCGCGCAGCTGGATTCGCACGATCATCGCCGGAATCCTCTTCGGCGCGTTATTGAAGTTCACCATGAAGGCGGTGGTAATGCCGCTGCTCGGTGCCGATCCAATCAATCAAGCGTACCGGCACCTGACCGGAAACAAAGCCGCGATTCCCATAACACTGTACGCTTTGACAATCGGCGCGGGCTTTGGCGAAGAAACCTTGTTTCGCGGTTACCTGTTTGAGAGACTCGGTAAGCTATTTGGATCCAGCGTGATCGCCAAGCTGGCGATTGTGCTGATCACCTCGATTGTCTTTGGGCTCGCACACTACACACGTCAGGGCCTCACCGGAGTTGAGCAAGCCACAATTGTAGGGTTGGTCTTCGGTGGAATATTCGCGTTCACCGGACGAATCTTCATGCTGATAATTGCGCATGCCGCCTTCGATTTGACGGCGTATGTGATGATTTATTGGGGCCTCGAAACCAGAATTGCCCATCTCATCTTCAAATAACGTTTGCCTCTCGCACGACTAGCCCACCGCGTGGCGGCGGAATATTTATAGTTAAGGTGCTGCTCCGCAGCACACGCTGAAGAGAGCGAAAGATCTTTCGCTCTCTTCGGCAAAAGATTTTTGGCGGGCTTGGTGCTATAAATATTTCGCGCCTGATGGCGCTCTTCTGCTGTGCTGCCGATGAGCACATTGCAATCGCATCTGTGTCGGAGGTTTTCCATGAAAATGTTTGTTCGATGCTCTCTCTTGCTGAGTCTGCTTGCGCTGCTCACACTGACGGCCAGCGCACAGACTTCTGAGACTCAGCGCTGGCAGCAACGCGCGCGTAACGTCACGATCACGCGCGACAATTGGGGCATTGCGCATGTGCATGGAAAAACCGATGCCGACGCTGTCTTCGGAATGATCTATGCGCAGGCGGAGGATGATTTCAATCGCGTCGAAACGAATTTCATAAACTCGCAGGGCCGCTTAGCGGAAGCGGAAGGCGAATCGGCAATCTGGCAAGACTTGCGGATGAAGCTGTTTATCGATCCGGCGGAAATGAAAGCTGACTACGAATCGAGCCCGGCGTGGTTGAAAACTTTAATGGACGCATGGGCTGATGGGTTGAACTTCTATCTGACCACACATCCGGATGTGAAGCCGCGAGTTATCACACATTTTGAACCGTGGATGGCCTTGACGTTTAGCGAAGGGAGTATCGGCGGCGACATTGAAACAATAAATTTGGATCGGCTGCGCGCGTTTTATGACAACAAACCATCCGCCATAGCTCGCATTGACGACGAAACTGAATCAGAGCCAGGCGGTTCGAACGGCATCGCGGTCGCCCCATCAAACACAAAGGGGCATCATGCTTTGCTGCTGATCAATCCGCACACCTCTTTTTATTTTCGCTCAGAACTACAGGGGACAAGTGACCAAGGCCTCAACGCATACGGCGCAGCGACGTGGGGACAATTTTTCATTTATCAAGGTTTCAACGAGCACTGCGGATGGATGCACACGTCCAGCGCGGTGGACGCCATCGATGAATATTTGGAAACAATCAGCAAAAGGGGCGACACGTATTATTACAAGTATGGCAACGAAGAACGCCCGGTCGAGGCTGGGAAGATCACTGTGCCTTACAAGACTGACAACGGGATGAGGCACCGAACCTTTATCGTTTACCGCACCCAGCATGGTCCAATTATTCGCGCGCAGGACGGCAAATGGGTAAGTGTCGCTTTGATGAATGACCCCGTTAAAGCGCTGACGCAATCGTTCACGCGCACGAAAGCGACCGACTACAAATCATTCAAACAAACGATGGAGTTGCATACCAACTCATCGAACAACACGATCTTCGCTGACGCTAGCGGGAACATCGCGTACTTTCACGGCAACTTTATTCCGCGACGCAATCCGAAATTCGACTGGACAAAACCGGTTGATGGAAGCAACCCGGAAACGGATTGGCACGGGTTGCTTTCGATCGACGAGTCGCCGAATCTTTTGAATCCAGGGAGCGGATGGCTCTATAACAGCAACAACTCGCCCTGGTCGGCGGCCGGCTTCAGCAGCCCGAAACAGTCCGACTATCCGAAATACGTCGATAACGGCGTCGAATCCGCGCGTGGTCTGCATGCGGTGCGCGTTCTGGAAAACAAAAAGGATTTCACCATCGACACGCTGCGCGACGCGGCCTATGACAGCTATCTCACGTGGTTCGAAAAACCCGTACCGGCACTCATCAAAGCTTGGGACAACGCGACAACCGGCGATCCGCTGAAGGCAAAGCTGTCGGATCAAATTGCGGCATTGCGCTCATGGGATCTTCGCTGGTCAGCGAACTCAGTCCCCACGTCATTGGCGGTTTATTGGGCTGACGATCTTCAGCGCAGCCTGCGCTCAGACGCGCGCACTGCGGGCATCTCATTTCCCGACTACGTCTCGACAAAAGCCGCGCCGGAACAGTTGCTGAAATCTCTGGCGGCGGCGTCAGACAAACTGGCGGCCGACTTTGGCACGTGGAAGACGCCCTGGGGAGACATTAACCGCTTTCAGCGACTCACCGACGACATCGTTCATCCATTCACCGATGCCGGGCCGAGCATTCCTGTCGGTTTTACGTCGGCGGTCTGGGGATCGCTTGCGTCGTTCGGCGCGCGCCCGTACAAGGGATCGAAGAAGATTTACGGAACGAGCGGCAACAGCTTTGTCGCCGTAGTTGAGTTTGGCCCAACAGTGCGAGCGATCGCCGTTACTGCCGGTGGAGAGAGTGGCAACCCCGCTTCACCGCACTTCAACGATCAGGCGAAGCGCTACAGCACGGGTGACCTGCGTGAGGTGTATTTCTATCCAGCGCAGTTGAAGAGACATACGGAAAGAACGTATCACCCGGGAAAGTGAGACAGACAAATTAAGAACAGTGCAAATTGAAAATTGGAAAATGAAAACTGCAAATTGTTGAGAAGCCTGGAAAATGCAGTCGGCATAGGACCAATTTCTAATTTGCATTTTTCACTTTTCAATTTGCAATTCATCTTTCTGCCGCCAGAATGATCGTTCATCTCATCGACGGGACCTACGAACTCTTCCGCCATTTCTACGGCCTGCGCCGGTTTCACAAAACAGATCCACCGTTCGGCGCGGTCGCGGGCGTCCTCAGCACGGTCGTGAAAATGATCGAAGACGGCGCGACGCACATCGGCGTCGCGACAGATCACGTTATCGAATCGTTTCGCAACGAGCTTTGGTCAGGGTACAAAACTGGCGCCGGCATCGATCGTGCCCTCCGGGCGCAGTTTCATCCACTGGAAGAGGCGCTCGCCGCGATGGGCGTAGTGGTCTGGCCGATGATCGAATTTGAAGCTGATGATGCGCTGGCCGCGGCCGCTGATTTGGCCGCGCGCGACAAGAAAGTCGAGAAGGTTTGCATCTGGACACCTGACAAAGATCTTGCACAGTGCGTCGTGGACGATCGGGTCGTGCAAATCGATCGACGCAAGAACGAGATCCGGAATGCCGACGGTGTGCGCGCCAAGTTCGGTGTGGCACCGGAATTCATCGCCGACTATTTGGCCCTGGTGGGCGATTCGGCCGACGGTTATCCGGGTCTGCCGGGCTTTGGCGCAAAGACTTCGGCGAGGCTCATCAATCAGCACGGACACATCGAGGATTTCCCCGCCTCACTACTCACCGACACGAATCGCGACCTTGCGCTGCTCTTCAAACACCTTGCAACGCTACGAACGGATGCTTCGCTGGATTCACCAACTAACGGCAAAACGACCAGCGTGAGTAAGCTCCGCTGGAAAGGCCCAACCGAAAATTTTCCAACGATCGCAGAAAGAATAGGGACGCCTCGATTAGCCGAGAGAGCTGCCGCTAGAACACGCACGTGAAAGTTTCGACATGCCTGCAAGTTCATCGCGAACTTATTGCACGACTCATGACAAACTTTCTCCATTCACGCAGGTAGTATTTCTCTTAAGGCAACTAAGGAGGACGAAATGGCAAAGAGCAACAAGCGCTCTGATGTGGTGGGTACTGTATCGAACGTGGCTGACCGAGCAGCGGAAGTAGCAGTAGAAGTGGGAGACCGCGCGGCGGCATTGGTTGAGCAGGCTTTGAATACGACTGCGGACGCCGCGAAAACGGTCGGCAATACGGTGTCGAGTCAATTGAAACCGCGCGCACGAGGAAGAACAACGGTCGGCACAGTGATCAATCGTGCGGCCAAGACGGCTGCGCAGCAAAATCGGAAGCTAACGCGCGCCGAAAACCGCGCGATAAAGCGCGCCACGAAAACAACTGCAAAAGCTGCGCGAAAAGCGAGTAAGCGCGCAACCAGGACGGCTCGTAGCGCAGGAACCGCGGCCAAACAGGCCACTAAGAGTGTCCGCAGCGCGACGTCGCGCGCAACAAAGTCAGTACGCAAGACGGCAAAACGTGTGACTGCCAAACGGGGCAAGAAACGGTGACGGCTTGCAAGGGCTGGTTGGCGATCTTCCTCATGTTGGCAGCCACGCCTGCGATCGTGGCGAACCCGCGACGAGCCCGACCGATGGCTGTCTTTCACCTGGAACCTCATCCAGGCGGCACGTACATGATGACGATGCGCGCGACGGTGCATAGTCACGAAGGCAACTTCGTGTTCGATACGGGCGCTGGCGTCACCTACATCTCGCCTGCATTTGCGCAAACGATTGGCTGTAAACCGTGGGGACAACTGAGCGGATTCGTCTTGACGGGTCAACGGCTCGACATGCAAAGGTGTGACGATCTCGACTTTGACATCGACGGATGGTTTTTTCGCGCCCCAATCGCCGGAGTCTTCGACCTGATGAAGTTCATGCCGCCGAATCTTCCGAAAGTGGACGGGTCAATCGGCCTCGACTTATTTGCCGGACGTGCAGTCACGTTGAGTCTCGCCAATCGAACTCTGACCGTCGAAAGCGCCGCGAGCCTGAGACAGCGCTCGCGCAAAGGAAAAGAGATCTCGGTTCGGCTTGTCCGCGAGCTGGAAGGAGTGGCGCTCGCCGTCGTCGTTGGTGTCGTAACGCCCGAAGGCACCGCATGGATGGAGTTGGATTCGGGGAATGGCGGTGCCAACGTGGTCGCAAAACACATAGCACCGCTCTTGAGTTTGAAGACGGACGTAAAGGGACCTCAGCCTGCAAAGTTCATGCTGGTCGGCGGCATTCCGGTAAGCGGGGATGCGCGAGTCAATGACACGCTGATCATGGACGGCAACATCGGCACACGATTTATGATCGATTGGGATGTTACGTTTGATTTGGGCAAAGGTCGCGCGTGGCTGACACCCGTAAAAAAGCAGAAGGCAGTAGGCAAAAGGCAGAAAGCAGCAGTAACCTGCCTTCTGCCTTCTGCTCTTTCCTATTCCTCGCAAACTGCGTAATCTGTGCGCGCAGAATCACAATGAATCCCCCAACCTTCGCAGATATCGTTGCCGCGCGTGAAGCAATCTCAGAGTTTTTACCCAGAACGCCGCTAGTTCGTCTAAACAAAATCTCAGACATGCTTCAATGCGACTACTACGCAAAGCTTGAAAACCTGCAACCGACAGGCGCTTTTAAAGTGCGCGGCGGCATAAATCTCGTGCGGAATGAAGTGAGGTCAGGTGATCGCAAGCCGATAACTCTGATTACCGCCTCAACTGGGAATCACGGTCAATCGATCGCGTATGCGGGACGCCTCTTCGGCGCGCGCGTCATCATTTACGCGCCGACTGAAAATGTTAACGAGTCAAAGATGCAGGCGATGCGCGACCTTGGCGCTGAAGTGCGCTTGCACGGCCGCGATTTTGACGAAGCGCGTCTTGAAGTCGAGCGACTCGCACGCGAAGAAGGCTATCGTTACGTGCATTCAGCGAACGAGCCATTGCTGATCGCCGGTGTCGGCACGATCAGTGCCGAGATTTTCGAAGACTTGGCCGACGTCGACGTGATCATTGCGCCCGCAGGCGGTGGGAGTTGTGCTTCCGGGGCCTGCATCGCCGCGCATGAACTGAATCCAAACGTGAAGGTGTTTGCCGTACAGTCGGATGCGGCACCCGCGATGTGGCACGCTTACCAAAACCGTTCGCTTGATCCATATCCAACCATGCAGACCGCGCATGAAGGGCTTGCCACACGCGTACCGTTTGAGCTAACCAACAACATTCTCTGGACCGGCTTAACCGATTTTCTGCTCGTGAGTGATGAAGAGATTAACGATGCGATTCGTGTCCTTGCGCGCGAGGCGAAACAGGTCGCCGAAGGCGCAGGTGCCGCATCGCTCGCCGGCGCGTTAGAGTTGCGAGACATGTTAAGAGGCAAAAAAGTTGTCGGTATTCTTACGGGCGGCAACATTCCGCCCGATCGGTTTGCCAAATTGCTGGCAGCGCATTAAATCCAACCAATATGCTGCCGACCACATCGTTTGTTCCCATTGTATTAATCTTCGGATTCGTGGCGTTGGCGCAGCAACCAACGCCACAAGCTCCGTCGCCGATGGTCGAGCACACGCGCCCTCATCGGCGAGTTCAACAGACGGAAGTGTCCGGACGTCGTGTCGATCTAAAGACACTCAAAGGTGCACGACTCTTTGTTAGTCCTCACGTCAATCCCAATAGGCCAGTGCCCTTGTTAATCCATTTTCATGGCGCGCCGTGGCTCGTTGAGCGCCACGTCAGTCTGTACCTTCCCAAAACCGCCTTGATCACGGTGCAGTTGGGCGCCGGTTCTGCCGTTTACCGTCGCCCATTTGAGGACACAAAGCTTTTCGGAAATCTCTTGCGCGAAGCTGCCGATGAATTACACCTTAGCCGCGGATGGTTCTCGATTACGCTGTCAGGATTTTCCGCGGGCTACGGAGCGGTGCGCGAGATTCTTCGGCAGCCCGAAAACGTCGCACGGGTTAATAGTGTGCTGCTGCTTGATGGGATGCATACGAGCTACGTGCCCGAAGGTAAGCCCCTCGCGGATGGTGGCGTTGTCGATGGTGCTGGCCTCGATTCATTTATCGCTTTTGGCAAGGAAGCAATTGCTGGAAAGAAAACTTTCGTCGTTACCCATTCAGAAATTTTTCCCGGGACTTATGCCAGCACGACTGAGTGTGCTGACTATTTGCTATCTCAACTGAACCTTAAGCGCCACGCTCGACTTCGGGAGAGCGCAGTCGGCATGCAGCAACTGAGTGCAATTGACGCAAAAGGTCTTCACCTCCGCGGTTACGCTGGTAACTCGGCGCCCGATCACGTGGATTTTCTTCACGCCATGCCCGCATGGTTTGGATTGCTAAGAGTTAGGTAGGCGTCACTTTCCTAATCCCGGTAATCTGCGTAATCTGTGGACCCGAGATCCGTTGTCGAAGGAGCCCTAATGCGAAAACACACAGTCTTTTTTGCGGTTTTGTCGATCGCCGGCGCCCTCTTTGTCGTATCGAAGCATCATCAATCCGTCGACGCGCAACAGCGCCCGGGTCTGACGCCGGAACAAATCGCGCAGCGAAATCAGCGCGAACAGGAACTGCAATCCATCGCCATCGTCGATCGCAAACTGATGATTCCGATGCGCGATGGCAAGAAGATGGCCGCCGACGTCTACCGCCCGAAAGACCTGACAAAGAAATATCCTACCGTGTTCGTTCGCACTCCCTACAACTTCAACTTTTGGGATGTGCGCAACGGCGTTCCGCGCGACATGAGCAACGAACTTGACGCGGTTAAGCGCGGCTACGCCTTCGTCGAAATCAATGAGCGCGGCCACTTCTTTTCCGAAGGCAACTACGACATTCTCGGCCCGCCGCTCAGCGATGGTGACGACGAACTAACCTGGATTGCCAAGCAGCCGTGGTCGAACGGCAAGGTCGGTTTGATTGGCTGCTCTTCCACCGCTGAGTGGCAATTGGCTGTGGCAGCGCAAGGCAATCCCGCGCTCGCGGCGATCATTCCACAGGGCTTCGGCGCCGGCGTTGGCCGCGTCGCTCCCTACTTCGAGCAAGGCAACTGGTATCGCGGCGGCGCGGTGCAAATGCTCTTCATCGCGTGGATTTCCGGCGAACAAAACCAGGTCCGGCCGATGTTTCCGCCGAACACTTCGCAGGAAGATTTGATTCGTGCTTCGAAGTCGTTCGATCTCGCACAACAACTGCCTCCAGTCGATTGGTCAATAGCCCTGCGTCATTTGCCAGAGATGGACATCATCAAAGCCGTCGATGGTCCACACGGAATTTATGCCGACAACATGCCAGTGGACACACGTGGTTCGATGATCAAAAGGGCGCCTAACGATCTGGCATGGTTCAAAGGCGGCCTCTGGCACGACAACATGAACATCAACGTGCCCGGTTTCTGGTTCATGTCGTGGTATGACGTCTCGGTCGGTCCAAACCTCGCCGCTTACAACTTTGTTCGCACGCACGCAAAAGGCGACATCGCGAATCAGCAATACGCTGTCATTGCGCCGACGCTTCATTGTGGCTACCGGCGCGCGACCGAAAACACAATTGTTGGCGAGCGCAGCATGGGCGATGCGCGCCTGAATTATGACGACCTAACCTGGGGATGGTTCGATCGATTCCTCAAAGGCGAGAGCAACGGCTTTCTCGAGAAAACTCCGCGCGTTCGCTACTTCACGATGGGTCTCAACAAGTGGCAGGCATCTGACACTTGGCCGCCAAAAGGTGCGCAACCGCTCACGTTCTTTTTATCAAGTGGCGGTAAGGCCAATAGTCTGAATGGTGACGGCATGCTGGTCGCAAACGCGCCCGCGTCCGACGCACCGGATAAATTCGATTACGATCCGATGAATCCGGTCGCCTCGTACGGCGGAAACGTCTGCTGCACCGGCAACGCGGTGCAAGGCGGTTCTTTCGATCAGCGCAAGATGGAAGAGCGCAACGACATCCTCGTTTACTCAACCGAACCTTTGAAAGAAGGACTGGAACTGAGCGGCGCTATTGAAGTAACTCTTTTTGTGTCGTCCAGCGTGAAAGACACGGACTTCACCGTAAAGTTGATTGACGTTTACCCAGACGGCCGCGCTTACAATCTCGACGAGACGATTCAGCGTCTCCGTTATCGCAACGGTTACGACAAACCGCTGGCGTGGATGCGGCCGGATGAGGTTTACAAGTTCAGCTTTTCGCCACTGAACACGAGCAATTTCTTCGAAGCCGGTCACCGCATTCGCATTGAAATCTCCAGCAGCAACTTTCCGCGGTTCGATCGAAATATGAACACCGGCGGCAACAACTACGATGAAACCACCGGCATTGTCGCGCACAACGTCGTGCACCACTCGAAGCAGTATCCCTCGTCAGTGACGATTACGGTTGTAAAGAAGTGAGTAGTGAACTCCGCCTATTCCAACGCCTGCACTGAATGTGTGTTTGTCGCTAACAGAGTCGCGTCTCTGTTCTTTAAAGACTGAATGAGTTGGGCCCACTCAACGCGGCCATGCGCCAGCTTTCGAAAATCTCGAGACTTGTCGGTCTCCAATCCGTGCAACATCTCCCCTGACTTGCCCGCCTTGATAGCGCGTTGTGCGGCGATGAATAGCGCTTGAAAAGCGGCGTCGCGTGACTTCGCGTCCGATGCAGACAACTTCGCCCGCTCGTACGGGAACCGGTAATCGTTTGGATATTCTCTCTCCAGTCGCGCAATGTCGCGCATCACATTCCGCCGATCGGCGGCAGTTCCTTTGGCATCGCGCTGCTTTAAGTCACGAAGTTCTTGATCCGCGGACGAGGCTGCCACCGTTGTCGGAAACGGCGTTTCAACCGGGGTCGTTGCGACAGTGACAGTCGGCACGTAATTCTGCGCGGACTGCGAAGTTGAAGCCGCCGTTTGCGCCGCCAATGCCGCCGTCGTGATTTGCGACGAAGGTCTCAGCCACCACATTCCCACCATTCCGGATACCAAACCCACACCTGCCACCATCAGCACGAGCATCAATTTCAGTCCCGAACCATTTCCGCGTTTTAGTCTCTTCTGCTCACGTGGTAAGTGTGGGGGGAAGCTCGCTGGTCGATCATCTTCATCGAATGGCGACGCTTGAAGATCGGGAATGTCGTTCATGTCGATTATCAACCGTCGTGAGGGATTTTTTGGCCTTTTGGTTACACTCTGTTTCGTGGCCTGCATTGGTTTACCGCAGTTCCAACAAAACGCGTACTTGTCCTCGATTGCTGAACCGCAGTGCTGGCAAACGCCGCCGGATGGCTCGATCTTGGGCGGCACAGCCAGTGACGGAGGGGCCTCCGTTTCGATGTCCCCTGGAGGAATCGCGGTTTCCATAGCTCTCGCGGGAATCTCAGGTTGCGCACGTCTATCCGGAGGAATCGCCGGCTCCGCAGCTCTCGCGGCAGGAATCGGGGCCTCCGCAGTTCTCGCGGGAGGAATGGCGGGCGCCGCAGTTTTCTCCCCAGGAATCGCGGGCTCCACAGCTTTCGCGGGAGGAATCGCTACTGCCGGCGTCTCGTGGTGACGCGGCGCTTCGCTGAATAGAACTTTGCGCGTCCTGCGTTTCGGATGATCGTCTACGATTTCCAACATCCCCGGCGACTTGAACGTCCAACCGCCGTCGGTGCGTTCCGCGAAAGCGGGCTCATGAATGAAGACTTCGCCCGCGCGAAGCTGACCACGGTGGTGATAGTAATCCTGATAGAGTTCGTAGAACTCACGCAGATCGGAAAATTGAGCGAGCCGCGGCACGACCATAACTCGATTGTGGTCAGACGCGTCAGGCACGATGACAAACTCACCATCTTCAATTTCCGCGAACAGGCCCGTGTCGTAATCGAAAGTCACGTTCGACTTGTTCGTCGCTTTTGTCTTTCGCAAGAACTGTGAAACCAAATTTGGAAACGATGGACCAATGTCGAGTCGCTCGCGGCAAATCGGACAGGTTGTGAGGGCGGTGGTGAACGACTTGCCCAGTTCATCGCACGCGTGCTCGCGTACTTCGGCCGAACTCGTTTGCAAACATCCGGGACAGGATGGTCGAGGAACGCCGTCAGATGTGAGCGTGAAATTCTTCGTCTCAAGCGGCATATTCGATTCGAAACTCATGGTGAAGCATCGATCGCAAACATACATCTGCGACGTTCGTCGCGTGCAGACGAGGCATCGCTCCAAACTTTCACCGTCCGGAGATATCGGACAGAAGTGCTCACAGTTGCAGCAGTACTGCCAACGCAGGTCCGCCGGCGAACGTCGGTCACCTGCAAAATTTAGTTCACCGAGGATATGACCGCGGTTGTCACACTTGATTGGATTTTGGCGCGGTGCGAAGAATCCCTTTTCGTGCTCACGACAGAATACTTTCATCTTGGTTACTCCCTTCGACGATGTTCCCGGCCTCAAGCGGTATGATGCTCGACGCATAAATCCTGGCTTTCGTCGGGAATTGTCCGCGGCGACGGCGAAATGTTTTCGGAAGAGTCTTACTTCTGCACAATTACCCCAGACCGAAATTCAAGTTTCAGGAGAGTTTGCGCCAAGGGGTGAGTCGGCGCGAGGAGACGCTGCAAGCAATTGCGCGAGTAGATTAGAGCAAGGCATGGAAGATTACAAGGCAAATTCTCGTGGAACGGAAAGGAATCTGACGATCGGGCGAGTCGCGCGTGACCTACGCGCAAAAAAACGAGCCCAGACCAATTGGCCTGGGCTCGAATTGGGTTCTTGAACGAGTCCGCGGCGAAACTACTTCAGCATTAATTCGCGCGCATTCTTCGTCGCCAGTACTTCGCGAATTTTCGAACGATCCTCGTAGCCTTTCATCTGCACATCGTCATTGCCAGAGGTCTGCAGCGCCAGCGCGTCAGCCTTTTCGGCGTCTGCCTCCATGGCCGCAAGGCTCTTATACTCGCGCAGGATTAAGAGATTCCACGATGCATCGTCATCCAACGTCCGCAGGATCTTGTAGGACTTCATGTAACCGGCTTTAATTTGTGCGTCCGATTCCTTTTTGAACTCGCCGTCGAGATATGAGAGATACGCCTGGTCCATGCCGGACTTGATTCGGATTGTTGTGACTGTCCAAACCGAACCGGGACTGTAGTATTTGTAAACTTGCGCCGTTGCGGTAATTGCAAGCATGAGCGCGCCGGCAAAGATTGCGAGCGCCAACTTTCTTGAAAAGCGTTTCATCTATTCTCCTCAGTGTGAACTAAATTGTGGTCGCGCGCACTCTAACGCTGGGAAGAGTCAGAGTCAACGTGAACCAGTCGCCATCGGCGACGGTCCAGCGTCATGACGTGCGGACTTTCACAATCCTTTGACAACGCGCGCGACGTTGATAATACTCGCGGACGTTCGCCGCCATGGACTTCAAGTACAAACATTTCCGGCAGCAACGACTCTATTCGGCATCGCCTGAGGAGGTATTCGATCGTTCCCGCGCAGTGATTACGGAATCCGTCGGCTGGACGATCACGAAAGAAGCATCAGATGGCTTTACTGCCGAAGGCTCGAGCTTTGGCCACGCGGGAATTGCGAACATTCAGATTCACTCAACCGGCAACGGAACCATCGTGGATGTCGAACTACGCGTGGAGCGCGCGGGAGTTACCGGCTTCATGCTGTTTGACGTGGGCGGCTACTACAACATTCAAATTCGCAAGTGGCTCGACGCGATTCAGGCTTCCCTTCACCAACAGGCAACCGGTCAAGCGCCATCGGCTCCTGCGCCTTTACAGCCGCCAAACAAGAGCGCGGCTCGCCTCTTTCACGGCTGCCTCTTACTGATTGGAATCGCCTTTGGAATTTACTTGCTTGTCACGATCATTGGCGCCGTAATCGGCCTCGCCACTGGAAACCTGTTTCTTGTCGGTAGAAACGGCAACCTGACGGTTCACGGACCGGCGGCTCGCGCGATCTCGGCCGTGATTCTGTTGTTCGGAGCGTGGGTCGTGTGGAGGATAATGAAAAAGCCCCACAAGCCATCAATCATCCAGTAACTCATCGCCATTTCGAACTATCCAATTTCAGAAGACGAGTCTATTCACCATTTACCATTCACCAGTGAAGAAGCACCTTCTCATTTATGGTCTCTGCGGCGGCTTGCTAATCGTTCTGCTCAAGACAATCGAGTATCGTTTTTTGATCATTGAGCGCTCGATTGAAATCTATGGTGGACTGATCGCCTTGTTCTTTGCGTCTGTGGGAATTTGGCTCGGGCTCAAGCTGACGAAGAAGAAAGAGACGGTCGTCGTCAGAGAGGTCCCCGTCGAAGTAAGAGTCGAAGTGCCGGTTCCCAGCCGCGAACCCTTTGCGCTCGATCAGACGCGCTTGCAGCAACTCGGGATCACCGCGCGTGAGTTGGAAATTCTTCAGCTGATCGCGGGCGGCCTAAGCAATCGCGAGATCGCTGAGAAGCTTTTCGTCAGCGAGAATACTGTCAAGACGCACTCCAGCCGCCTGCTCGACAAGCTCAGCGCCAAACGCCGCACGCAGGCGGTGCAGATTGCGAAAGAGATGCGGTTGATTCCGTGATTCCCTAAGACGAGAATCATCCGCAGAATTACACTGAAAACCCTCGCTTACTGTGTCTTGATCTGTGTAGTCGGCGTAATCTGCAGATAGATCGTGTCACTCGAAAGAGTGATTTCGAACAGAAACCGCAGAATCACCCAAAAGCATGACGACAGATCCGCCCGACTTGCGGTAAATTCTGCGCAACTTGATAGGAGGAATGATGTCAAAGGATCTTTTGCTGCAACTGGTAGGTTCTTGGGAAGGCACGTGTCAAACATGGTTCGAGCCCGGAAAGCTCGCCGATGACTCAACCGTGAAGGGCGAAATCACTCCGTTTCTCGACGGCCGCTTCATTCGCCACACATATGAGGGGAGTATGCAGGGCAAACCGCGCCACGGCGAAGAAACAATCGCCTGGAATAACGTGGACCAGCGGTTCGAAGTCGCCTGGGTAGACGACTTTCACATGAGCTACGCGATCTTGTTTTCTGAAGGTGAAGCCACGCCGGGTGGATTCGCGGTCAAGGGCACATACGACATGGGCCCGACCGAGCCGAAATGGGGTTGGAAGACGCTGTATGAACCCATCGACGCCGATCACTTAACCATCACGGCGTACAACATTACGCCGGAGGGAGAAGAAGCAAAGGCAGTCGAGACTAAGTACACGCGAAGGAAAAACTAAATGAAAAGAATCGTTCTGGTCTTCGGTCTCATTTCCGGCGCGCTGATGGCGCTCTTCATGTTCGCCACCATGCCGTTCATCGACAAGATCGGTCTCGATCGGGGCTACGTCGTCGGCTATACCGGTATGGTGCTGGCATTCATCCTGATATTTTTCGGCATCCGCTCGTATCGTGAAAACGTGGGCGGCGGCACAATCACATTCGGCCGTGCGTTCGTCGTGGGAATTTTGATTGCGGTAATCTCGTCAATCTGTTACGTGATTGCGTGGCAGATCCTCTTTTACGGCTTCATGCCGGATTTCTTTGATAAGTACGCGGCGCACGAAATCACGAAAGCGCGCGCATCAGGCGCTACTCCGGAAAAGATTCAAGCAACGATCCAGGAAATGGAGCAGGTCAAGCAGCTCGGCAGCAAGCCATTTCTTCATGCCGCCTTCACGTTCCTCGAGCCGTTTCCCGTCGGCCTGATCATTACGGTGATCTCAGCGGCGATTCTAAGAAAAAAGAAGACAACCGCGCCGAGCGAGTGAGCAGCGAGCAGTAGCACCGACGCGGAGACGGAGAGACGCGGCGACGCGGAGAAAACCGCGCAACCTTCTTCAATTCTCCGCGTCTCCCCATCTCGGTGTCTCCGTGTCTGATGATTTTCTGCCTCCTGCTTCCTGCCTTCCATTTATTGAACTCCGCGTTCGCTGCGGCCGTACAGCGGATCATGAAATCCCCGCTGAAGGCCGGCCGCGCGGTCGGGATCTTGTTGTTGGCGCATCTCGCCACCGGATTGATCACGCCGTATGTCATGTTGCGGCCACTCAACGAACCGCTTGTATACGACGCCAACGATTCGAGACATGCTTTTCAAGTCAGACTCTCAGTAATGCTCTTGTTTATCGGCGGCGCGGTCACGATTGCGATCGCTGCGACCGCGCTGCCAATCATCCGTGAGCACAGCACTGCACTCGCGCTGTGGTTACTGGCGCTGGCAATCGCGAACTTCTCGCTCCAATGCGTGGAAAATGCCGCGTGGATGTCGATGTTCACGCTGAGTCAGCAACACGCGTCTGCGTCGGCTGCAGATGCTGGCGTTTACAACATTGTCGGCGCATCGGTGCGGGCTTACTGGAAGTGGGTTCATTACACGCACTTGCTTGTCATGGTGAGTTGGATGTCATTGTTGTTCGCCACCTTGTGGCGCTTGGCCTTAGTGCCGCGGGTGCTTGCCGCCTTAGGTGTACTGACGACACTCATGCAGATAACCGGAATAACTCTGCCGCAGTTTATTCCGTATCCGACGCCGCCGATGATGGTGATGGGAATGCCACTCGGCTTCGTGTATCTGGCGACGGCGATTTGGCTAATGGCGAAAGGATTTCCTAAAACGAGTGAGCAGTGAGTTGTGAGCAGTGAGTTGTGAGCAGTGAGCAGTGAGCAGTGAGCAGTCAGTCGCTGCTCTTTGGTCTTTGGTCTTTGCTCTTTGGTCTTTGGTCTTTGCTCTTTGCTTTTTGCTCTTTGCCTTCTGCTTACTGCTTACTGCTCACTGCTTTCTGCTTTCTGCCTTCTGCCTTCTGCCTTCTGCTCACTGCTTGGCCGGATACAATCGCTCGAACTCCGGATCGCCGTACAGTATTGCCAGGTCCGGATCGCGGCGCGCCCAATCCCGATCGCGAAATCCCGCTTCGTGCGCCTTCCTTAGCACATCCAGGGCTTCCGGCTTCTTCTTCATCAAACAGAACGTGCAAGCCGCGTTGTACAGCACCGACGCATCGTCGGGACGAAAACTGACAGCGAGATTGACCTCGCGCATAGCGTCGTCTGTCCGATTCAAAGTCGCATAGTCATTCGAAAGCGCTACCCGGGCGCGCACATCTTCGGGCACCTTCCGCAGATGTGATTCGACGACTTGCACGCGCCGCATCCGCCAGTGTTTCAACTCATCTGTCTTGCCCAGCGCACCCAACGCGTTACAGATCGGAGTGTAGATGTTGTAATCCTCGCCGACCATTCGCACGGCCGTTTCGGCAATCTCGAGAATTTCGTGATAGCGGCCCATGGAGAATAGCGTTCGGCCGAGTAAGTAATAGCCGCCGTCACAGTCGGGTTTACGCGCGAGCGCGCCCCGCGCCAGTCGCACTGCTTCCTCGTATTGCTGATCGGCGTACAAAACCCAGGCGCGTGCGATGTCCGCTTCCGGCAAGTCGGGCCGTAGCTTCACTGTCTCTTCACATGCGGCCTTGGCGCGATCGATCCAAACCTGTTCATGGCCGTAACGGTAGTAGTGCAGCGCGCAGACATTCGCGGACGCCGCAAAGGCCAGCGCGAACTGCGGATCCAACGATGCAGCGCCGTCGAACATTTCGCGCGCGAGCTCGAGATCCTGTCGCGACTCGCGCCGCGCATAGTTTCGGCCGCGCAGGTACAGATCGTAGGCCTGAAGATTCTCAGTGGGTTTCGCTGCCAGCTCGGCCCGCTCCTGCGGTGACAGAGTCACCCGCAGCGCCTCTGCGATCTTGCGCGCGATCTCGTCCTGCAACTCAAAGATGTCCTGCATTTCACGATCGTAACGCTCAGACCACAGCGGAAAGTCGGTCTTCGTATCAACCAACTGCGCGCTAATGCGCAGGCGGGGACCTGAACGGCGCAAAGTGCCGGTGAGCACATACGCCGCCGACAACTGCGCGCCGATTTGCGCGGGCGTCACCGGACGATCGCGAAAAGCCAGCACCGTGGGGCGCGAAAACACGTGCAGGTCCTTAATCTTGGAGAGCTCAGTGATGATGTCTTCAGTGATACCGTCGCGCAGATACTCGTCTTCTTTGGCGCCGCTGCCATTTTCAAAATAGAGCACCGCCAGCGGGCGTTGGGCGGCCTTTGCCGCCTCAACTCGCCCTGAGTTTTCTGCCGCGACCGAAAGTTTACGTCCTGAGTCGAGATCGCGTTTCAACCGCAACAGATCGGTCTTAATTTCAGTAGCCGACTGGTAACGCAGCGACCGATCTTTTTCGAGCGCCTTATCCAGAATCCGGCCGAGCTCTTGCGGCAAAGACGGGTTGACCTGGTTCACCGGCACGGGATCCCGATTGAGAATGGCATCAAACACGATGGCCGAGGTGTCGCCTTGGAATGGCAGCACACCCGTAGCCATCTGATAGAGCAGCGCCCCGAACGAGAACAGGTCGGTGCGCGCATCGGTAATCTCGCCGCGCGCCTGTTCGGGCGACATGTACGCGACGGTCCCCATGGTCGTGCCCGCGGATGTCAATTGGTCCCTGCGAATGGTCTCGATCATCGAAGATGGATTCGGCTGCAGCTGATGCTCAATCTTGGCAATGCCGAAATCGAGAATCTTTGCCTGCCCGCGCGAGGTGATGAAGATGTTCGCCGGCTTCAGATCGCGATGCACGATGCCTTTGGAGTGTGCCGACTCAAGCGCGTCCACGATCTGTGTGCCGAGCGTCAGCAGGGATTCAATATCCAGCGGCCCGCGGCGAATGCGATCGCCGAGTAATTCACCATCGAGCAATTCCATGACGATGAAATGCTGCGAATCGAATTCCTCAATCCCGTGGATCGTGCAGATGTTCGGATGATTCAGTGCCGAGGCTGCGCGCGCTTCGCGTTGGAAACGCTGAAGCAGGTTGGCATCGGTCGCCATTGCCGGCGTCAGGAACTTGAGCGCAACGTGCCGGCCGAGATTTGTGTCTTCGGCTTCGTAGACGACGCCCATCCCACCTTCGCCGAGCTGCGCAGTGATCCGGTAATGCGAGATAGTTTTACCGAGCAATGAAACCTCCAGGATGGGCTTGATGAAACTGAATAGGAGGACGGGGATAGTATTACAGCGAGTTGAAGCAAGCAAGATGCGTTTAGATCTTAGGCCTTTGGTCTTAGGTCTTTGCCTTTTGCCTTCTGCCTTCTGCCTTCTGCTTTCTGCCTTCTGCTTTCGGTTTCTCCCTCTCTAGTCTGCGTAATCTGCGGACGATTCTTCATCGATT
>Ga0207675_100001171_pt1 | contig 26127 bp, 18 predicted proteins | sample KBSSwiS42_FD_184305 | JGI IMG/M metagenome (GOLD analysis project Ga0207675, IMG submission 184305) | Switchgrass rhizosphere microbial communities from Kellogg Biological Station, Michigan, USA - KBS Switchgrass S4-2 (SPAdes) (version 2) | ecosystem: Host-associated > Plants > Roots >...
GCGACACCAAGCCGGACAACGTGCTGCTCTCGGGTGGCGCCGCCGTCGTCACCGACTTCGGAGTCGCGAAGGCAATCTCGACGGTGCAGGACGACATCGCGGGCAGCATCGCCGGCGCGCTGCGCATGGCGCTCGCGCCTGCGCCTAACAAGAAGCAGGGATTGGCTACGGGCACCGTTCCGGCCGGAACCGAGGACCTCGCCGCGTACGACTTGTACCTGCGTGGCCGCTACTTCTGGCACCAGCGCGGCAATGACGCGCTGCACCGCGCCGCCGAGTACTTCGGCCAGGCTATCGACCGCGATCCGACCTTCGCGCGAGCATACGCCGGTCTCGCCGATGCACTCGGCCTCCTCCCCATCTACGGGTCGACTCCGGCGGACAGCGCGTACCCGCTCGCACGGAAGGCCGCGGAAAAGGCGCTGTCGCTCGACAGCACGCTGGCCGAAGCGCACACGACGTTAGGCTTGATCCTCAAGAGTACGGGCGAGTGGGAGCCAGCCGGCGTCGAGTTCCGCCGCGGACTCGCGCTCGACAGCACCTACGCGACGGGTCATCAATGGTATGCCGAAGTGCTGATCATCACGGGCCATGTCCGTGAGGCGGTCGCCGAGCTCGAGCGCGCGCGGGACTTGGAACCGCTATCACCGATCATCAATGCCGAGTTGGGCTACGCGCTCGGACTTGCCGGTCGGTACCAGGAAGGCATCATGGCCGGCCAGCGCGCCGTGGAGCTCGATTCGACGCTCTGGACCGGGCACGCATTTCTCGCGTTCACACACGCGTTTGCAGGCGATTACGCGGCCGCTGCCCCGGGCTTCCTCCGGGCTGTCGCGCTCGGGCAGGGCCTCGACCCGCTCGTCGGCGCGCTCGCGTTCGTGCTCGCGAAGGGTGGTCAGACCGACAGCGCGCGTGCGGTGCTCGCGCCGGCGGAGGCGCGCGCGAAAGGGCGTGGCGGTTCACCGATCGCTATCGCGATGGCCTACATTGGTTTGGGCAACCGTGACGCTGCCCTCAGGTGGCTCACGCGCGCCGCACAGGAGAAAGACCCGTGGCTCTACGCGATGTCGATCAACGCGCCCATTTTCGACACCATTCGCGCCGACCCGCGCTTCGCCAACGCGGCGAAGACGATGAAGCTGGATCCCGCCGCGATGGCAAAACCATCGTAGAGTACCTAAACAACCACGAACGCTGGAGACGCAGACGCCGCTTCGCGCCGCCGCAGAGTACGCTGAGTGTTTTTTGCTGTTGCGGCGTAGGCAGCGCCCGGTGCGAAGCGCCGACAGCGTACTCAGCGTTCGTGGTTCCTTAGTCGCTCCGAAACGCCTGACTCGGATCTACCCGGAGCGCACGCAGGGCGGGCACCAGACACGCCGCCAGCGCGGCAGCGAGCAGCACCCCGGTGGCGACAACGATCGTCGTTGGATCGTTAGGTCCGACGCCGAACAGCAGCGCCCGCAGCGAGCGCGTCAGCGCGAACGCGCCGAACAACCCCACGCCCAATCCGATCACCGCCATCCGGGCACCCTGCCCTACCACGAGCCGCAGGATGTTGCCCGGCGTCGCACCTAACGCCGCGCGCAACCCGATCTCCCGCGTCCGCTCGGCCACGTTCCCCGCGAGCACGCCATAGATTCCCGCCACCGCGAGCAGGAGCGCCGCCAGTGCGAAGCACGTGAACAGCGTCAACGCCAGTCGTCGCTGCGCCGTGGACGCCGCGACGACCTCCTCCATCGCCGCGATCTTCACGATTGGCTGCGCGGGATCGATCTGCTGGATCGCACGACGCACGGCCCCCGCCAGCGCGGTCGGGTTGCCCTGTGTGCGCACCACCAGCATCTCAGTATCGTCGGAGAAGAACCACTGTCGCTCGGGAACGTAGAACTGTTTGAGCTGCGTCGCGTCGAGTCCCGCGTGATGCACGTTCCCCGTGACACCAATGATCGTTCGAAACGGACGCTCGGGGCCGCCCATCCTGATCCGTTTCCCGATCGCGCTCTCGCCGGGCCACAGCCTCGTCGCCAGCGCCTGGCTCACGAGCGCAATGCGGTTGACGGTGTCACGCTCCTCCGCCGGTGTGAACGCGCGGCCCGCCACGATGCGGATCCGCATCGTGCTCAGATAATCCGCCGAGACGACATACCGATCCCCCGACGGCACCTTCGCGGGATCCGACTCAGGTTTGTCCTGCGCCTCGACACCATACATGTCGAGGTTACCGCCTAACGGCAGCTGGTTCACGACCCCCACGCTCAGAACCCCCGGCAATGCCCGGACCGCGTCGCGTACCTTGTCATGGTAGGCAAACACGTCCTCGTTGGCGGGGTACCGGGGACCCACCGCGTTGAACTCGAGCGTCAGCAGGTTCGAGGCGTCGAAGCCCTTGTCCACGTCGAGCAGCCGGATGACGCTTCGCGCGAGCAGCCCTGCTCCCACCAGAAGCATGAGCGCGAACGCCAGCTCCGCCACCACGAGGCCGGCGCGAACGGCGGAATGCGGCGTTCCCGTGAGGCGTCGACCGGCACGCAGGCCATCGGCAATGTTCGAAACTCGTCGCCCCCGACGCGGCGCGAGCCCCACGACCACCGTCAGGACGACGACGATCGCCCCGATCACGCCGAGCGCCGCCAGATCGAGGTGAATCGCGCCGAGCCGCGGGAGCTGCGGCGGGAGCTGCCTGACGAGTGCGGGAATCGCGGCCCAGGCAACGGCGAGCCCGGCGACTCCACCGAGCACCCCGATGAGCATCGCCTCCGTGAGCAGCTGCCGGGCGAGACGCGGTGCACTCGCGCCCAGAGCCGTTCGAATCGCGAATTCCTCCTCGCGCCTAACGAGCCGAGCGAGTTGGAGGTTCGTCATGTTTGCGATGGCGATGATCAGCATGAGCGCCACCGCCGTGCCGAGCGCGAGGAGCGCCGGCCGATACTGCAGCGTGACCTCCCGCTGTAGCGGTGCCACCAGCGCATCGGGCGAAGCGTAGTCCTCCGGATGCTCGGCTGCGATCGCCTTGTGAACCGTCGTGAGCTCGCTCTGCGCGCGCTCGACGGTTACGCCGGGCTTGAGTCGCGCGATCATTCGAAGGTGGCGGCAGGTACGGCACGCGTAGGGATCGGTCACGGCATAGCCGAGCACCCGCCAGATTTGCGCCCCGGGCGCCGTAACGTCATCGAAGTCTTTCGGCATTACGCCAACGACGGGCATGGGCGTCCCGCCGATCGAGATCGGCTTGCCGATGATGGACGGATCGCCACCGAACCGGCGCTGCCAGAGGGCGTAAGCGATGATGACAACGCGCTGAGCGCCAGGCACGTCTTCATCCGCGCGAAAATCGCGGCCGAGCATTGGCTGCACGCCGAGCGTGTGGAAGTAGGTGGAGGACACACGAAGGCCCTGCAGCCGCTCGGGCTCGTTGCCCTCGGACACCGTCGGCTGCCAGTCGCCTAACGCGGCAGAGCTTTCGAAGGTCGTGGAATGGGCGGCGTAGTCGCGGATCGTCGTGAACCCGACGGTCGAGCGCGAGCCATCCCGGTCTCGTTCCCACACGACCATCACCCGGTCGGCGTTGTGATACGGCAGCGGCTGGATCAGCACGGGGTTCGCGACGCTGAAAATGGCCGCCGTCGCACCGATCGCGATGCCAAGCGTGAGAACGGCCGCTGCAGTGTACGTCGGGGCGCGCGCGAGCAGCCGCGCCGCAAGCCGAAGGTCGGAAAGAAATGACGACATGAGCTCCACCTCTTTCGGGGCACGGTCGCGAAGGTGCCAGATCGCGACCAGCGTTTCGCGCCAGAGTCGCATACCAGTTAGCTGGCGCTCGATGAGGTCGCCCACGACAGCATCGGCGGTGGACGAAGGGAGAAATCGCTCCAGCAGACGGAACGGAAGCGGCTCCGGTCGACTCATGGCATCAGGTGGGCTCGAGTCCCACGTCGAGGCCAACCGCCATGCGTCGGAGCGTGGCGAGCGACGACTCGAGCGATTTTCGGCCAGCCGTGGTCACGGCGAAGCACCGTGTCCGTCGACCGCCGCGCTGTGGAGTCGGGTCGCCTTCGTATGAGCGAACGAATCCCTTCTCTTCCAGCCGCGACAACGTCTTGTAGACGGTGCCGAGCGTGAGATCGCGTCGCGCAAGCCGTACGATCTCCTCGTGCACCGGAACACCATACGCCGTTTCGCCGACGCGCAGGACGGCGAGGAGAACGATCTGTTCGAGCTCTCCGAGCATGGTCGCTCATTTGATAGACAATGTCGAGAATATACGCCGACGGCGATCTGCGCAATAGCACCGGCGATGATTCCCTATTGACCGATCGACCGCACCATCGCAATGTTCCTATTGGCTGTCAATAGGAACAGGACACATGCTGCGGACGCTCGCGATTCATCTCCGGTCGTTGTTCCGCCGCCAGGCCGTCGACCGCGAGCTGGATGAGGAGTTACGATCCCACGTCGACCGCGCGATCGCCCGGAACATTGCGCGGGGGATGACGCAGCCCGACGCGCGCTACGCGGCGCAGCGCGAGTTTGGAAACCTCACAGCGATCACCGAGGAAGCGCGCGACGCGTCGCGGTGGCAGTTGATCGAGCAAATGCGTCAGGACGTCCGCTACGCCGTGCGTACCATGCGAAAACGGCCGGTATTCACCGCCGTGACTGTGTGCTCCATCGCGTTAGGTAGCGGTGCGGCCGTCGCGCTGTTCGCGGTCGTGGACGCGACGCTGCTCCGCCCACTGCCCGTCCGGGATCCGGGACAGCTCGTGGCATCTCACGGCGGGAGTTATCCACTCTATCGGCGCTTCCGCGATCTGCATGAGGTGTTCGCCGACGTTGCCGCGGTGTCGCTCCTCGATCGCTCCAACGTCACCGTGGGTGGCGATGAGTCGAGCATCGACCGCGGGCTGGTCCGCGTCCAACTCGTTTCCGGTAACTACTTCTCTCTGCTCGGCGTGCGAGCGTCGAAGGGACGCGCCCTCACGCCCGATGACGACCGCGCACCCGGCGCGCACCCGGTCGCCGTCTTGAGCGACGGCTACTGGCGCCGCCGCTTCGGCGGCGCGGCGGACGTCATCGGTCGCACGTTAGGCCTCAACGGCACGACCTACACCGTCGTCGGCGTCGCCGTACGTGAATTCACAGGCGAGACCACCGGACGTCCCGTCGACATCTGGCTTCCGATGATGATGCAGTCCCAGGTCATGCTCGAGATGCCCGGGCTCCTCGACCGGAACAACGGATGGCTTCACATCATCGGTCGCATGAAGCCGGGCGTGACAGTCGGTCAGGCACAGGCCGCGGTGCAGCCCACCTACCGGGAAAACGAGATCGCCTTCGCCGGCTCCGGAGCGACACCGCAGTTCATCGAGAGCCTGCGCACCAATCCCTTCCTGCTCGTCCCGATCCAACACGGCTACTCCCGATCCCGGGACGCGCTCGAGCGATCGACGGCGATCCTCGTCGCGATCGTGGGCGCCGTGCTCATCATCGCGTGCACGAATGTCGCTGGCTTGCAGCTCACGCGAGCCGAAGCGCGTGGGCGCGAGATGGCCATCCGCCTCGCCATCGGTGCGGCCCGCGAGCGAATTCTTCGCCAGCTCCTCACCGAGAGCGTCGTCCTGGCAACGATCGGCGGCGTGTTGGGCGTCGCCATCGCCGTGGCGCTGACTGCGCTGCTGTCGACCACGGTATCGGTCGGCCCGGTGCAGATGGACGCCCGTGCTCCGTCGTCGTGGATCTCGCTCGATGTCTACCCGGATGCGCGCACGTACATCGTCGCCGCCGCAATCTCGCTCGCCACTGGCATTCTGTTCGGCCTTGCGCCGGCCTTTCGCGGCTCCAGAGTGCCGCTCGCGCCGTCGTTGATGGGCCGAGGGAGCGGGTCGAGCTCGCGCGTGGGAAGCGCGCGTCTCGGACGGCTGTTCGTGATCGCGCAGGTTGCGCTCACGCTCGTGCTCGTGATCGTGACCAGCCTGTTCGTCCGAACGCTCCTCAAGCTGCGCGCACAGCCGTTAGGCGTCGACCGAACGCATCTGCTGCTCGTATGGACGGCACCAGGCCAGGCCGGACGCTCCGGTGAGCGACTCCCCGATTTCATTCACGCCGTGCTCGACTCCGTGTCGCGCGTTCCCGGCGTGAACACGGCCACCGGCACCAACCATGGGCTTCTCGAAGGCGAGGATGGCGGCGGGGCGAGCGAATTGCTCAACGTCTCGGGGGTGTCGCCGAAGGCTGGTCTCATGGTGATGCGCGATGCCGTGTCACCCGGATTCTTCGAGACCGCCGGTATGCCGCTCATCGACGGGCGTGACCTCAGCGAACGCGACGTGAACGGTGCTCCACGTGTCGCCGTGATCAACGAGACGATGAGCCGTTTCTTCTTTGGCGGCGCAAGCCCGATCGGTCGCCGGCTCGGGAGCGGGGACGCGGAAGTCGAGATCGTCGGCGTCGTGAAGGACGCGAAGCACGGGACGCCCCGCGACCGGCGTGGCATCTGGTACGTGAGTTATCGCCAGTATCCGGGCCTGATGCGGAACCTCTGCATCGTGATCCGAACACGCGCGGATCCGAAATCCATTGTCGCGCCGGTGCGACAGGCACTTCACGAGATCGATCCTCTGCTGCCGATCCTGCGTGTCGACACCGTCGAGGAGCAGCTCGACGACGCACTCGCACAGGAGCGGACAATCGCCTCACTTTCGCTTGGCTTCGGGAGCTTCGCCGTGCTGCTCGCGTGCATCGGCCTCTACGGAGTCGTGGCCAGTGCCGTCACACGTCGCACCAACGAAATCGGCATCCGGATGGCACTCGGCGCATCGACACGGAGCATCCTGTCGATGGTCGGGCTCGACGTGATTCGCGTCGTGCTCGCTGGACTGATGGTCGGTGCGCCACTCACGCTCATCGCGCAATCGATGATCGCGAGCCATCTGTACGACGTTGCCGTCAGCGACCGTGTGACCATCGCCGTCGCAGTGCTGACGCTTGCGGGCGTGGCAGCGCTCGCCGGTTTTCTCCCTGCCTATCGCGCTGCCCGCGTCGACCCGAATACCGCGCTGCGCTACGACTGAGCCGCGTCGCTACTTCCTGCCGGCTGCGTCCACCGTGTGCGTCGCGTCGGCGCCCTCCCACTTCACGTCGGCCGTGGGACCGTAGGTGGCGGGCACGGCTCGACCCATCATGCGCAGATAGACCGTGAGCTGCGTGCGGTGGTGAGCGGTGTGAAGCACGCGACGCCAGAAGATCCACCCCCGTGCCCGCTCGACGTCGAAGAACGCGACGCGCTCCATCCACCACTCCGCTCGCTTGGCGGCGAGGAAGTCGAGCCGCGGCATCGCCAGCTCGACGAGTCGGTCAGCGGCAGACCGAACGGTGATCGATGGTGGGAGCACATCCTTCGGCGCCGGCTCTGGTACGCCAAGGAACTCACCGAAGAAGCGACGTTCCGACAGGAGTTGGTGCTTGAGAATGTCGCCGACGGTGCTCGCTCGGTCGTGTGGGCGAAACGCGAGATCTTCATCCCGAAACTCGCGCCACACCGATGCGACCTTGTTCGTTTCGCTCGCGTACGTGTCGAGCGCCGGTTGAAGGAGCGGCTCCGCTGCAGTGGGTACGACGTGATCCGGGATGGCGGTGTAGGCGTAGGACAGCGGCATTGAATGCTCCGAGGCTGGAGTATGCGAGCGTCCTATCAAGACTGCCCATTCCGGGGCGGATCGCAATCCGTGCGAATCGCTGGCAGGCTCCGTGCACGCTTGACGGCGCCAACGATCGTCGTAGCCGCTTCTCATGCGGCCAAATCCCGATGGAGGTCTCATGAGCACCCCGGACCGCGACCTGCGCGTGCTGGTACTCGGCGCTTCACTCTCGAGCAAGTCGCTCAACAATCGTCTCGCGGCGTTCGCGGCGAGGCTCGTCACCGAAAAGGGTGGCACGTCCGAGCTCGCGAATGTCGGCGACTTCGACTGCCCGTTTTACGACCACGACATCGAGGTGGAGGCAGGCCTGCCGGTTGGCGCGCACCGGTTCTGCGAGCACCTCAAGGCCGCCGACGCACTGATCGTCGCATCGCCGGAGTACAACGCGTCGATGCCGGGGGCGATCAAGAATCTGATCGACTGGGTGTCACGCTTTCGACCGCAGCCGTTCAACGGCAAGCAGGCGCTGCTCATGTCCGCGTCACCCTCCATGGTCGGCGGCAATCGCGGACTCTGGGCGCTCCGCGTTCCGTTCGAGCACCTCGGGACCCGCGTGTACCCGGACATGTTCTCCCTCGGCCAGGCGCACCAGGCATGGGACGGCGACGCGTTCAAGGAAGCCGCGATTCAGGAGCGCCTCGATCGCACGTTAGGCTGCTTCCTCGATCTCGTCGAGGCGACCAAGCATTACCCGCGGATCAAGAAGGTCTGGGTCGAGTTCCTGGGCGAGCACCCGAACGCCGCCACCGATCGCATCGAGGAGTCAGAGGAAGCGGCGTGACTCGCCTATCGAGGTCACTTGGCGCGTTTCGCGGTGAGCTGGCCCGTTGCGCGACCGCCGAAGTCCATCGTGCCGCTGAGCGAATCGCCCATGACTGTCGCCTTCACCGTCACCAGGATCTCCTGCGAGTCTCCGGGAATGGAGTAGCTATAGGTGAGATCCTTGCCCTTGATCGTGCCTCGGAGTGGGAACTCTTCGCCGGATGGACGCTTGACGGTCCCGCTGACCGAGTCGCCCTTCACGGCGAACGTGAGCGTCGGCGCTCCGCCGCCGCCGTTAGGCAATGTCACCGTCGCTTTCCACGTCCCCGCGATCGACTTCGCCTGCGCCGCCTTGGACTGTGCCGCGACCGGGTGCGACACGAACATCATGACCGCAGCGAGCAGTAGCAATGCAGATTTCATCGATCCTCCTGGCGGTGGTACGAAGATTGGACACGTGCGTCGCGCTCATGGATTCCTCAGCTCGGGCGCGACGTTCCGCCCCGTGATCAGCGCGACCACGGGACGCGAGTGCGCACCCGTGGCCTGCAGCAACGCGGCAACCGACGCGGCCGCCGACGGCTCGGCCACCACATCATCGCTCGCCAGGAGAAGGCGCATGGCGTCGCGCATTTCATCCTCCGTCACCAGCACCATCTCGTCCACCAGCTCGAGCACGGCAATGACGTTCGCCTCGGTAGGCCGAGTGGTCGCCAGGCCGTCGGCGATCGTATCGGCCGTGTCGGTCGTCACCACGCGGCCCGACTTCCACGAGCGGTAGTACGAGGGCGCTCCGGCTGCCTGCACTCCCACCACACGCACGTGAGGGCGCTGGGCTTTCACCGCGGCCGCCACGCCGCGGATAAGCGCGGAATCGCCAACGGGCACGTACACCGTCCCGAGCTCGCGGAGCTGCTCGACCAGCTCGAGCCCGATCGTCCCCGCGCCAATCGGCACGTACGCGTCAGTCGCGTCGTCGAGCAGCAGCGCGTGAGCCTGGGATGCGTACGACTCCGCCGCGCGTCGCGCGTCCTCGATGTCGGCACCGACCTCGGTGAGTCTCGCGCCGAGCGATTTGATCCGACCGACTTTCACAGCGTTGGCCCCGACGGGCACGAACACCTGGGCTGATACGCCGACCTCCCGAGCGGCCCACGCGACGGCCGCGCCGTGATTGCCTGTGCTCGCCGCGACGACCTCCGACACCTCGCTCTCGTGGGCGTGAGTCCAGAGGGCGTAGTACGCCCCGCGTACCTTGAACGACCCGGTGGGCAACTCGCCCTCGAGCTTGAGATGCACGTCAGCTCGAACGCGCTCGGACAGCACGCTCGAACGCCGAAGTGGCGTGGGATCGAGTCGCTCGCGGATGAGGGCGAGCGGCGAGGGCCGGTCTACCGTAGCTCCGCCTTGGCGAAAACCTGGAGCATCCGCTCCTCCGACGGTGGACGGAGTACGTTGTGCGACGCGAATTCCTCCGCCTGAGGATACTCCGTCGCGCGAATGCGGCGAGCCGCACGCGCAAGATCGAACGGCGTATGCCGATGCTGGACGCCGGGGCCGAGAATGAGCCAGTATGCACCCGGCTCGCCGAACGGCATGCCGACGCTTCCCGCATTGAGGACCCGCATCCGGGCGATGGTTCGATCGAACTGCATGTGCGTGTGACCGCAGATCACCATCGCCACGTCGATGCCGCTGAACACCGGCACCAGGAGCTCTTCGGGCGTCTGCCGCGTGAACGTCTCGGTGTCACTCCGCGGCGTCGCGTGAACGAACATCACGTCGCCGAGCCCCGGAATCTCGAGCTGGACGCCCACCGGCCACGAGGCGATCAGATGCCGCTGCTCGGCGCTGAGCTGATCGCCAGCCCACTGCATGATCTGGCGAAAGGTTGGGGGCACACTCGACGGAACGCCCCCGGCCAGCTGCGTGAGCATCTCTCGCTCGCAGTTCCCCTGAATGAACTGCACCGGGATCTGGGCGGCCAGCAGGTACTCGAGCGTCTCGCGCGGCATCGGCCCGAGGACGGCATCACCGCCGACGATGATCAGATCGACCGCGGAGGTGTACACGTCCTCCAAGACGGCCTCGAGCGCGGGAAGGTTACCGTGAATGTCGTAGAGAGCCGCTACCCGCATGGGTCACGTGCTGGCTGTTCGATAAGTGTATGGTGCCTAACGTCTTGGCCGCTGAAACGGGATCGGGACGGCACCCGTACGAGGTAATGTCGCTCTGGCGGCCGTCCCCCGCTACTTCGGAACGTTTGCTTCGGAGACTTCGATGAACCGTTCATCCCTCGCGACCCGACTGGCGGATGTGGGACGGGACGCGCGCGTAGCCGCACGCAGCCTGTCGCGCGACCGGACCTTCACGGCGACGGCACTCCTCACGCTCGTCGTCTGTCTCGCGGCGAACGCCGCGATCTTCAGCATCGTGCGCTCGGTGGTGCTCAAGCCGCTGCCGTTCCCGGAGCCAGAGCGCATCGTGCTCATGTCCAACATCTACCCGAAGGCCGGGTACTCGGTGACTGGTCCCGGTACCTTCACGGCGGGCGTGCCGGATTACTTCGATCGGCTCCGGGAGATGACCGTATACGAGAGCCAGGCGCTATACGTTCGCACGAACCCGACGCTTGGCCTGCAGGACGGTGCACAGCGGGTGCCGGCCATTGCCGTGACACCGTCGTTCTTTCCGCTGCTTCGAGCGCGCACCCGCCTCGGGCGAACGTTCCTGCCGGAAGAGGGCGAAGTCGGACCGACCGCTCCGGTCATCCTTTCGTATAGCTTCTGGCAGCGACAGTTCGGCGGCGACCCGTCGATCATTGGTAAGGACGTTCGCGTCGACGGAACTCCGCGCCGAGTCGTAGGCGTCCTCGCTCAGGATTTCCGGTACGTGTGGAACATCGACCTGTGGGTTCCGCTCACGTTCTCGGCCGAGGTGAAGAGCGATGCGTACCGGCACAGCAACAACTGGACGAACATCGCGCGCCTCAAGGCCGGCGCGACGATGGAGCAGGCGCAGCAGCAGCTCGACGCGCTGAACGCGCGCAACGCCGAGCGTTTACCGCAATTCGCCCCCATCCTCCGCGACGCTGGTTTCCGCACCGTCGTGACGCGGTTGGCCGACGATATGACGCGCGACGTGCGGCCGACGCTCTACCTGCTGTGGGGCGGCGTGCTGCTCGTGCTGCTCGTCGGCGGCGTCAATCTCGCGAACCTGACGCTCGTTCGCTCAGCTGGCCGCGCGCGCGAGATGGCCACGCGCCACGCGTTAGGCGCCGAAGTCACGCGGCTGGCGCGTCAGTTACTGACGGAGACCACGGTGCTTACCCTCACGGGCGGCGTGTTGGGGATACTGGCCGGGTGGTGGATGCTTCGCTCGGTCGGCGCCCTCCACCTCGAGCTGCTGCCGCGGGGCGACGAGATCGGTCTCGACTGGCAGACCGTCGTTGTGATGATCGTGCTCGCCATAGTGGTCGGCATCCTCGCCGGCTTCGTGCCCGTCTCACAGCTCCCTCGCACGAACCTTGGCGAAACGCTTCGTGAAGGTGGCCGCGGTGGGACGGCGGGCAGTGCGGCAGGTCGGCTGCGACGCGCGCTGGCAACGGTTCAGGTGGCGCTCGCGTTCGTGCTGTTGATCGGCGCCGGCCTCCTGTTGGCCAGCTTCCGAGCGGTTCTGCGCATCGATCCCGGCTTTCAATCGTCAGGGGTCGTGACCGCAACCGTCAGCGTGCCGGGTTTCCGTTACACCGATGACAATGCTCTGATCGACGTCACGAACCGAATTCTCGACCGCGTCCGCTCCCTCCCCGGTGTGGCGTCCGCCGGCTTCACGAGCTCCATACCACTCGGCGGCGATTATAGCAGCGGCGTGATCTTCGCCGAGGGTTATCAGCCGAAGAAGGGCGAGTCGTTCGTGTCGCCGAACTCGGTCACTGTGACGACCGGGTATTTCGAGTCCATGCGCATGCGGCTCGCGCGGGGACGTCTCTTCGACCAGCGCGACACGCCGTCGTCGCCGCCCGTGGTCATCGTCGACGAGCGGTTGGCCCAGCACTTCTGGCCGAACCAGGATCCGATCGGCCGCCGGATGTATAGACCCACAAGCGCGAATGATCTCGACAAGATCACGCCGAACACGAAGTTCCTGACGGTCGTTGGCGTGGTACGGGACGTCCGGCTCACCGGTCTGACCCCTCAGGACGCTCCGGTGGGCGTGTACTACTACCCATACGCGCAGGGCGCGGAACGCCTTCTCGTGCTGACGGTGCGAGCTGACCGTGACGTCGAGTCGTTGGCGGGCGCCGTGCGGAACTCGATCACCGAAGTGGACCGGGAGATTCCGGTCTTCAGCGTCCAGACGATGAACGACCGCATGGACTCGGCGCTCGTGCCGCGCCGTGTGCCGATGCTGATCGGTCTGGTGTTCGGGATCGTGGCGCTCTTCCTCGCCGCGGTCGGGATCTATGGCGTGCTCGCGTACCAGGTCTCGCAGCGGCGTCGGGAGATCGGCATCCGCATGGCGTTAGGCAGCTCGACGCGGAGCATCCTCGGCCTCGTGGTGCGTGACGGGATGCAGATAACGGGCATCGGCCTGGCGGTGGGGCTCGTGGGCCTCGTCGGGCTGACACGCGTCATTCGCGGGATGCTCTACGGCGTGCAGCCGGCGGATCCGATGGTGATCGCGCTCGTGGCGATCGTGCTGGCCGGCGTGGCGCTCGTGGCGACACTGATCCCGGCTCGCCGGGCGGCTCGCGTGAGTCCGATGTCGGCACTCAACGAGTAAGCGCCAACTCGACGACGTATGCTTGATCGCCATGTCTCGAAAAGCCGTCAGCGCGGATGCACGCGGGAGCGCGGCGCTGACGCGCGCGACGCGGAGAAACACGGATCCCTCCGCTAGGGAGTAAGGCCCCTCGCTCGAGCGGCCGGATTTCTTTGTGAACAGCCCCGGGACGCTCTGGTTGTTAGCGTCCCGGGGCAGTTCATCATCACAGAACAGGGCTCGTTGGGCGAGGAGCCGTTCGCGGCGCTGGGAGCGATCCGCGTGTGTCCGCGTTAGTTAACCATCCGCGTGGGTCCGCGATTACGCTTGCTCGAGCTCGCCGCTCCGAAAGCTTGAATGCCCGAAAGAGATCAGTTCCGACGCCCCTGCAGCTTCGCCAACAGCCGCAGCATCTCCAGATAGAGCCAGACCAGCGTCACGAGCAGGCCGAACGCGCCGTACCACTCCATGTACTTCGGGGCGCGGTTGGCGACGCCACGCTCGATGAAGTCGAAGTCGAGAATCAGATTCAGCGCCGCGACACCCACGATCACGAGACTGATCCCGATCGACAAGGGGCTCGAGTCGTGGAGGAACGACATCTGAACACCAAAGAAGCTGAGGACGAAGCTCAGGAGATACATGACCGCGATGCCGCCGGTCGCCGCGACGATGCCGATTCGGAACCGCTCCGTCGCGCGAATGATGCCAAGGCGGTAGACCAGCATCATCACCATGAACACGCCGAACGTCAGGAGCACGGCCTGCAGAGGCAGGCCCGCGAACCGCGCGTTGTACAGCGACGACAGCGCGCCGAGCAGCAGCCCCTCGAGCGCCGCGTAGATCGGCGCGGTGTACGGCGACACGTTCGGCTTGAAGATCGTGATCAGCGCGACGATGAATCCGCCAATCCCGCCGATGAGCGCGGCCGGACCAAGGATGGCGACGTTCCCGCCGGCCACGGCCGTCCAGGTGAAGCTTGCCGAGAATACCGTGAGCAGCACGAGCACGAGCGACTTGGTCGACGTGCCCTGCAAGGTCATCGCGGGCTCGTTGATCGCGGCACGAATGCCGGAGAATGTCTTTTCCTTGAGCGCAGGATTGGCGGAACGCATGATGAGACGAGAGGTTGAAGTCGAGCTGCCCGAGCCGTGACGTGAGCGGCCGGGCGGAGGTAACGTCGGGGAATTTCGGTGACGTACCTCTCCTTTTAAGGATGGCCGTGGGTGCGGCCCTTGGCTAGGCGCTAGGTCACGGTTTCGCTGTGTACCTTGCCGCGGATGTCGCTGGGCACAGGGACGAGCCGATGCTCGACCACCAGCATCCCCACGAGCACGAGGACCACGACCGCCATCTGCGGAAAGCTGCCCCACCATTCACCGACCGGCATGGCGCCTAACGCGAGCGCGCCGGCCACGAAGCGCTGCCAGGCGGGTCCAATCTGGAGCAACCAGCGAAACGCACCCGCGCCGAGGAGGTACACCGCGACACCCACGGAGATCAGCCACGCGCTCGCATGTTCCGCCTGCTCGAGATTGCCAACCGCCTCGTGTACTCCGGCGGCCGCCATGATGATCCCGGCGATCATCAAGAGATGGGCATAGTAGTACGCCTGGATCGCGAGGCGATTGCGATCCGCGCCGCTCGCGTGTCGCATCGCGTGCTCGGCGCGTTCGTCGTCGCCGGCGAAATAGCTCCACCACAGTGTCGCCGCGAGCGCCACACCGATGACTACCCACGCAACGAGCCACCGCCCAACGGGAATGTCCGTCGCGACGGTTCCTATGGCGACCACGGATTCGCCGAGTGCAATGAGGACGATGAGCCCATGGCGCTCTACGAAGTGACTGGGACTCAGCTGGAACTCGCTCTCGCGCCTTGCCCACGTCGCGACGAGGATCGCGAGCCCCGCGATGGCCCACGGAATCCAGTTCCACGTTTCATTGACGATCCCTGACGCGAGCACTGCGATCCCGAGCAGGAGGTTGAACGGCAGGACACCGAGGATCGCTCGCGCAGAGGAGTTCGGCGCGCGCATGAAAAGCGCCGTGTGAATGAGCACGACCGCGAGGTACGCAATTCCGAACGCGACGCCGTGATGGTCGGCCACGGTCGGAATGCGAAGCGCGATGATCAGGAAGGCCGCCATCGCACAGACGAGGAGCACGCGTACGACGAAGCGCTCGGTGCCCACGTTGCTCGTGAGCCACGCGTAGCCGGCGTACATCCACCACACGACGGCCAGAACGAGAACCGCGCGCACGAGATCGAGCGCGCGGTGGGCCTCGCCGAACAGGTGCGAGACCTGTGTGATGGCGAAGACGAACACGAGGTCGAAGAACAGCTCGAGCGTGGAAACGCGCGTCACGCTCTCGCTGTTCTTCGACGACTCCTCAGGCATGCGGAGCCCAGGCCTTCTCCCCCGGCTGGTAGGGCACGCACGGATCGAACCGCCCCGGCGACTCGGCGTAGCGCTGCGCCTGCTTGCAGCCGATCTCCGACGTGAAGAAGCCGAGCATCGCGAGCTCCTTCATCTGGCGGAAGTAGTGCGGTGGCGTATCAGCCGTGATGGCCGAGGCAGCGCCGACGTCCGCGCCCGGGGCCGCCTCCTTCCGTTGATCCGGAAGGACCTTGGCTGCCTTCTTCTCAGCCTCCGTCTTGCCCTTCCCCTTCGCCTTTTTCGCCGCGTCCCGGGCGTCCATGTGCGCTTTCGCTTCCTTGTCGATCTGGGTGAGAAGCGTTAGGCGCTGCTCCGGCGTCGCGGCCATGAAGCCGGCGCCGTTGTTCGCCTTCTTGCTCGCCTCATCGAGCGTCTGCATGCCCGCCCGGAAGGTTTTCTGGTCGTCCGGGTCGTACGTGTCCGTCACCATGAGCGCCATGAAGGCGCCAGTCTTGGCGGCCTTGGCGCCCGGCGATGCCTGCGTCGTCGGCAGGATCGTGTCGGCGATCTCGTCGAGGTACGCGATGTCCTGCACGCTGAACTCGCCGATGGCCTGCTGCGGGGCCGCAGCGGCTTTCGCCGTGTCGGCCGCGCGCTCCTGCGCCTTTTCGCACGCGGTGATGAGGCTCGAGCCGCCGATCAGTGTGAGGCCGCCGAGCATGGCGGTGACCCGCTGAATTGCTTCGCGCCGATTGATTCGGTTGATGATCTCGTCGTTGGTCATGGTCGGCGCTCCGGTCAAAGGTTGCGGCGATTGAGCTCGTTCACGGCGAAGTCGGCGGCCCGCGCCGTCAACGCCATGTACGTCAGCGACGGGTTCGGACACGCAGTCGACACCATGCAGGAGCCATCCGTGACGAACACGTTAGGCGCGTCCCACACCTGATTGTGCGAGTTGAGCACCGACGTCTTGGGGTCCTTGCCCATCCGCGCCGTGCCCATCTCGTGAATGCCCATGCCCGGGAAGTATTCGTTGTCGTACGTCTCCACATTCTTCACGCCGCAGGCCTCGAGCGTCTCGGCCATGTCGTTCATCATGTCCTTGCGCATGAGCCGCTCGTTTTCGCCCGTCGCGCAGTCGAACTTGAGGACCGGCATCCCCCACTTGTCCTTCTTGGTCTCATCGATCGAGATCATGTTCTTGTGGTTCGGGAGCATCTCGCCGAACGCCGTCGCGCCGATCCCCCAGCGTCCGGGCTGCGCCGCCTTGTCCTTGAACGCGCCGCCCACGCCGAGCTCCGCCACCGCGTTCGACCAGCCGTCGCGGCTCGCGCTACCCTGGTAACCGAAGCCCCGCAGGTACGGGCGCTTCTCGCCAAAGAGGTTCCGGTAGCGCGGGATGTAGAAGCCCGTGGGCCGCCGGCCGAAGTAGTACTTGTCGTCCATCCCCTCGAGATCGCCGCTCGCGCCAACGCGGAAGTGATGGTCCATGAGATTGTGGCCAAGCTCACCCGAGCTCGAGCCGAGTCCGCCGGGCCACACGTCTGTGGCTGAACGCATGAGCAGCCACGTGGAGTTCAGCGTCGACGCGCAGAGGAAGATGATCTTCGCCTTATAGTCGGTGACTTGATTGGTCAGGCCGTCCATGACGCGGACACCGGTCGCGCGCTTCGTGTTCTTGTCGTACAGCACCTCGCTGACGATCGCCCACGGTTTGAGTGTGAGCTTACCCGTCTTCATCGCGGCCGGGAGCGTGGAGGACTGGGTGCTGAAGTAGCCGCCGAACGGACAGCCGAGCCAGCAGGCGTTGCGGTACTGGCAGGCGCTGCGGCCGGGGAGCGCCTGGGTCGCGTTCGCCGTGCGGCCCGGGATGATGCGGCGCTTGCCGTCGAACAGCTTCGTTAGGCGTCCCGCGATGAGCTCCTCGCCGCAGTTGAGCGGCATCGCCGGCTGGAACTGGCCGTCCGGAAGCTGCGGCATCTTCTCGATGGAGCCGGCGATGCCGGCGTGCTTCTCGACGTAATCGTACCACTGCGCGACGTCCGCATAACGAATCGGCCAGTCGACGGCGACACCTTCCTTGGCGTTGGCCTCGAAGTCCAGGTCGCTCCAGCGGTAGCTCTGTCGGCCCCACATGAGCGATCGGCCGCCGACGTGGTAGCCGCGATACCAGTCGAATCGCTTCACCTCGGTGTACGGCGATTCCTTGTCGTTCGCCCACCAGTCGAGATTCTTCTCGTTGAGCGGGTAGTCGCGCTTGAGCACCGGATAGTCGGCTTCCATCGCCTTCGTGCGTCCGCCGCGATGGGGATACTGCCACGGCCCCTTCGTCGCGTTCACGTAGTCCTTGATGTGCTCGATGTTCTTGCCGCGCTCGAGCAGCAAGACACGCAACCCCTTCTCGGTGAGCTCCTTCGCCGCCCATCCTCCCGAGATACCGGACCCCACGACAATCGCATCGTATTCTACCGATTGCATCGCTCTCCTCACTCGTCGTTGAGGGACGCTTCCCCGCCCCGCTGCCGTCCGACGGCTGCCAGGCGCGCGTCGGGCGATGCGGGGGACGGCGCGAATATGTAACCGATTCCGCTCGGTCACGAGGGGGCCTGGAATCTCCTTCAGTCTCCTGACGTTCGGAGACCGCGTACCCATCTGGGGCCGCGGCAGGCTCTACCAGGGCGAGGATCGAAGTCGGTCCGGGTCGCGAGCTTGACCCGGCGTTGCGCACGATGGCATGTTGCTCCCCGGAACCATTCCGGGGAACGGAATCGTATGATCCGTCGCATCCTGACGATCCGCTCGCGTCGAACCGCGCGTCGCGCGGTCGATGACGAGGTCCGCTTCCACATCGAGATGCGTGCCGAGGCATTGTGGCGCTCAGGCCAGTATGGCTCGCTCGACGAAGCTCGCGCGCAGGCGGTCCGGGAGTTCGGGGACGTCGCTGAAGCGAGTGACGAGCTCACTGCTCTCGATGAACGTGCGGCCGGGCGTCGCGCGTGGGCCGATTGGTGGCGAGACGTCGTTCAGGACGCACACTACGCGCTGCGTGATTTCCGGCGCCACCCGGCCTTCACCGGCGTGATTGTCGCGATACTCGCCCTCGGCATCGGCTCGAACGCCGCCATCTTCTCGTTGATCAACGCCGTCAGACTCCGACCGTTGCCCGTACCGCAACCGGAACAGCTCGTCATGCTCGGCAGCAACTCGATGACGGGCGGGATCGGCTCCTCGTCGACGGTGTTCGGCACGGTCTTCACGTACGCCAGCTACCGGGAGTTGCACCAACGGACGCCCTGGCTCACCGGACTCGTCGCGTCAGGCATCACCGGCCGGCTCGACGTCGTGCCTAACGCGCAGGCGAGAGAGCCCGAACACCCGAGCGGGCGCTTCGTATCGGGCAACTACTTTCGGGTCCTTGGCGTTCCCGCGGCGCTCGGCCGAACGTTCGACGGCTCGGAGGACGCGACCGTCGGCGCCTCCCCGGTTGTCGTGCTGAGCCACGGGTACTGGACGCGACGGTTCGCAGCTGACTCGTCGGTGATCGGTCAGCCCATGACGGTCGACCGCGTGACGTTCACGATCATCGGCGTCGCGCGCGAAGGGTTTTTCGGTGAGATCGTTGGCGAGGCGCCGGATCTCTGGATTCCGCTGACCATGCAGCCGGCCATGATGCCATCCGAGGCGCGCCTCGACGACCGGCGTCTCTACTGGCTGCAGCTCTTCGGCCGCGTGAAACCGGGCGTGACGATAGCGCAGGCGGTGGAACGCTCGAAAGCGGTGATCCGACAGGTACTGGAGGAAGCGGTACTCGCTGATCCAGCGAACGTACAGATGCCGCGCGATCTCGAGATCGCGGCTGGGCCAGCGGCAACCGGCTTTTCCGTGGTGCGCGAGGACTTCGCGACGCCGCTCGTGACGATGATGGTCGGCGTCACGCTCGTCCTGCTCATCGTCTGCGCGAACGTCGGCAACCTGCTGGTCGCACGAGCCGTCGCTCGCAGCCGAGAGATGGCCGTGCGCATGGCGATTGGCGCTGGGCGATCACGTCTCGTGCGACAACTGCTGACCGAGAGCGCGGTGCTGGCGGTGATTGCGGGTGCCTCGTCGCTCGTCGTTGCGCGGTGGGAGAGCCAGCTGCTGCTCGCGTTCGCCAGCGCGAACGGGATCGTGGCGCCGCTCGATGTCGGGCTCGACCTGCGTGTCACGCTGTTCACGGCTTCGATCTCGATTGCGGCCGTGATGCTTTTCGGCCTCGCGCCAGCCTATCGGGCGACAAGGGTGGACGTCGCACCGGTGCTTCGGGCGCAGGGCCGAGGGTCGTTAGGCGGCGGATCCGGCGTCCCGGGTCGCCGCCGGTCGCTCACGAAGACGCTCGTGGTCGGGCAAGTGGCCCTGTCGCTCGTGCTGCTCGTCGGCGGGGCGCTCCTCGTTCGGAGCCTCCGACGTCTCGAGCAACTGAGCCCCGGCTTCGACCGCGAGCACCTGCTCGTGGTCGACGTGGACGATCAGGCGGTCGGATACTCCGGCGCTCGCCATCTCGCGTTCGTCCGTGCGCTTCGGGCGCGCATCGCCGCGCTGCCCGGTGTCACCGGCGTGAATTTCTCGATGAACGGATTGTTTTCGGGTTCCGATTGGTCGAGGCGCCTGACGGTGCCGGGCTTTGTTGCACGCACGCGTCAGGACAGCATTGCCCGGTACGATTTCATCGGGCCGGACTACGCTCGCGTGATCGGCGCGCGCCTCATCGAAGGTCGCGAGTTCTCTGAACGCGACGCCCAGGGGAGCGCGCCGGTCGTCCTCGTGAACGAGGCGTTTGCGCGGTACTACTTTGGTGACGCCGATCCACTCGGACGCACGCTCATGTTCACCGACTCGGCCGACGCGCCGATCCAGGCGCAGGTCGTCGGCGTAATCGGCGACACGCGGACCGGCGAGACCAGTTGGCGCGAGGGGGCACGCTCGTTGACGCAGCCACCGGTTCGCCGTTTCTATCTCTCGTACCTCCAGCACCCTGGCAGCGCTCCGCCGTCCGAGGCGCTCTTCGAGATTCGGACCGGCGGAAATCCCGAGTTGCTGATCGATCCGGTGCGTCGCGCGATCGCGTCGGTGGACGCGCAGGTTCCGATCAACGACATGTACGCGGTGGACGCACGGATCCGGGACTCGATCGCGCGGGAACGTCTGGTGGCGAGGCTAGCGAGCGCGTTCGGCGCCATAGCGCTGCTGCTCGCGGCGATGGGTCTCTATGGCCTCATGATGCACGCCGTGAGTCGCCGAACCGGGGAGCTCGGTCTCCGCATGGCGTTAGGCGCCGAGCGATGGGACATCGTGACGATGGTGCTGGGGGAGGCGTTGCGGCTCGTCGGCGCCGGTCTCGCGATCGGCGTACCGGGCGGCTACGTGACAGCACGCCTCATTCGGTCGCAGGTGCCCGGGGTCGGTGCAATCGACCTGCCATCGGCCGCCGTGGCGTTCGGCGTACTGCTGGCGGCGGCGGTCGTCGCGGCTCTCGTTCCCGCGATCCGCGCCGGACGTGTCGCGCCGATTGTCGCGTTGCAACAGGAGTAGCCGGTCGCGTTGCGAGATTCCCGATTCCCGATTATCGCGCGAGTGGGAATTCGGCCACGCCGACGCGAATGATCGTGTTCCGACCACGACGCCCGTTCTCCAGCTTCGCCGGTGTCTGCGCCTCCTCCGGCCAGATCCCGTACACCCGCCCATTCAATGCCGTCAGCCCGTTGTAGTCTCCCAGGAACGAGGATTCCCGCGGGTCGAACGAGACATCCGTCCAGGCGTAGTTCGTGAACGAGCGGCCACCGTCCGTCGACCGCGCCAGCACCACGATCGGCCTAACGTTGGTCGAGTCGCCTCGTCGGTCGTAGAACACGACGTAGGCGGAGCCGTCCGCGGGATCAACGGCCACCCACTGCATGAACTGATCTTTGCCGTTGTGAAGCGGATCGTCATTCACCCGCGTGGGCTTCGACCACGTGCGCCCGCGATCTGCGCTCGTGGCGACAAAGATGTCGATGTCGCCGTTCCGATAGTCACCCCACGACACGTACAGCCGATGACTCTTCGGCTCGATCGCGATGTTCGGAAAGCCATTGCCGCGAGAGAAGTTTGCGATGTTGAAGTACGGCGGCGCCGTCTCGATCACGCGTCGCGAAGGCGTGAACGTTTTGCCCCCATCTCCTGAGGTGGTGAAGACGATCCCTCGGCCGTCGCTCCACGTCGCGTACAGCGTGCCGTCGTTGGCGACGGCCGCGCGAAACCCGACCAGTCCGCCGGTGTCGTCGCGCGGCAGTCCCGGCTCAGTACTGACCACCTTCGGCGCGCTCCACGTCCGGCCGTCGTCGGTGGATCGCGAGAAGAGCATGACGGTGCGATCCACCTGAAACTGAATCCAGCCGATATAGAGGTTGCCCACGTACGGGCTTTGCTCCCTCGTGTCGGCGATGATGGACGGCATGTCTTCCCACGGGAGATTCGGCTTCGTCTCCGGGTGCTCGACGACCACGCTCGGTTCCTTCGCCCAGGTCGCCCCGCCATCGTCGGATCGCCGAACGAAGATTCCACCGCGAGTGCCGCCGAGTGCCCAGTACGAGGTCACGCCGGTGTGGTCGAACGCGATGTAGCAGAGGAACGCGTGGCCGTGGCGGTCGACGGCAACCGACACGTCGCCGGCGACGCGATAGTTGGGCGGTACCGTCCCCTCCGCGGTCTTCCATGTGGCACCCGCGTCAGGCGTCCACGCGGCACTCGCCTGGTTCTGATAGACGCTGACGGCGCGTCGATTGTCGCGCGGGTCGATCGCAACGCCCGGCTCCGTGAATGGCCCGGGCTCGGTGATGGTTGCGACCCGCGCACCCGGCGCGAGCGGGAGCGGCTGCCGCACAAAACTCTGCGCAGCGGTGCTCGACGACACGAGCCCGCTCAGGAGACCGGCAAGGAGGGGGAGGCAGCGAAAGCAGGGTGTCATTGTCGGGGGGCGACGGGTGGATCGAACGTCGCGACAATTTCGCGACAGTTCGCGAATCGCGCGATTCCGCAATGGACCAACGCCCTAACGACACAGGCGTGTTGGATTCCAACCCACTCGGCCACAAGGAGTTGCGCCGCTCAGCGCGCGTTCGGTGCTTCTGGCCCCGCACCTGCTTTCGTCTCGACCGTAATTCGGTAACTCACCATTCAACGATAAAGGAACGAGACGCGAATGCAGATGAAGACATGGCTGCCGATGCTCGGCCTGGCGCTCACGAGCGCGACGGCTTCGGCTCAGAAGGTCACGTATGACTACGACAAGGCGACGGACTTCACGAAGATCAGGACGTATGCGTGGGTCCACACACGCGAGGAGGTGCAGGACGAGCTCAATCACAAGCGGATCGTCGCCGCGGTCGATTCGCAGCTCGCGGCGAAGGGGCTGACGAAGGTCCAGGAAGGCGGCATGGCCGACGTCCTCGTGGCGTACGGCGTGGGGATCGATCGGAACCTCGAGATCAACGGTTCCTCGTCGGACTGGGGTGGCCCGCTCTATCGCGGGAACCGAACCGGTTCGGCGCGCACGCAGGAGGTCATGACGGGCACGTTGGTGGTTGCGATGGCCGATCCGGAGACGAAGTCGGTCATCTGGCGTGGTGTGGCGTCAAAGGACCTCGATCAGAGCGCGAGTCCCGAGAAACGAGACAAGAACCTGAACAAGGCGGTCGCGAAGATGCTCGAGAAGTACCCACCGAAGCAGTAGCTTCGTTAATCCGCGTTAGGTCTTGCCGTTGTTCCTTGACTGAGTTGCTGATCCTCGTGAGCTGGTGGCATGGGTCCCGTATATCGAGCTCGCGGCCGGATCAGGTGGCCGGACGCGTACTCCTCCATGGCGTGCGCGATCCATCCGATCGTTCGCCCCATGGCAAAGAGGAGAAACGGCGCGTCGTCCGGGAGCCGATACGCCCGGGCGATCGCCGCGAGGCCGAAGTCGAGGTTCGGCTCATCGTGGAGCAGCTCGGTACCGGCCTTTGCGAGATGGCGGAACGGGCGCCAGGCCGCGTCGTTGCCGCTCGCCTCGGCGAGACGGATCAACACAGCCGCGCGGGGATCACCGTTGGGATAGAGGGGGTGGCCGAAGCCCGGCACGCGCTCGCCGTGACGGAGTCGCTCGATGATTGCTGCCCGCGCACCACGCAGCGAGTCGGCATACCTAACGAGTGACAGCGTCCGCTCCGACGCACCGCCGTGCTTGTGACCCTTCAGGGTCGCCAGCGCGGCGGAGACGACGTCGTACGGTGACGCGCCGGCAGACGCCGCGCACCGGGCGGCGAACGCCGAGATGTTGAGCTCGTGGTCCGCGCAGAGCACGAGCGCGGTACGAATCACGTCGGCGACGCCGGTTCGTTTCGGCGCCCAGGCCTGCTGCAGCGCCAGGTGCATCGGGCCCGTCGCGATACGGCGGGCGATGATCGACGTCGCGAGGCGCAGGATGCGCGCGCCGGTCGCCCGGACGGCCGGCGGTCGGAGATCCAGCGCGGCGTCATCGGCGGCGCCAGCGACCGGCAGGGCGGCTTGCAGCACCGTCCGCGCGTTCGGCGACAACCGGCCAAGCTGCGTTAGGCGCCGCGCGTCGAGGACGATCGGCTGGTCGAACAATCGCCCGCGCTCCGTCTCGCTCGCGCCCCACAACAGCGCGGCCGCGTCTTCCACGCTCGACGTCTCGGCGAGCTGCACGGCGTCGCGGCCGCGGTAGTAGAACGTGTCGCCGTGAATGAGCGTGATCCCCGAGTCGAGCACCGGCTCGCCCCAGTGGAGCCCGTGCGCGGCGGCGTTCGCCGGGTCGCGACGACCGGCTTTGCGCGCTTTCAGACGATCGACATCCTCGCGGTAGTAGCGGCGCTCGCGCGTCCGGCCCGGAACGGGCTCCGAACGGAGCTGCCCGCGGCTGGTGTAGGCGTACAGCGTCGCTCGCGTGACGCCGAGGGCGGCGGCGGCCTGGGCGGCGGTGAGAAAGTGGGCAGGCATGGTGATATGTTGATTGATGAATCAAGATTGACAAGTATATCACTCGCGGGCAGCATTCGCGCCATGAGCGAGGGACTGGAGCACATTGTTGCCGCGTCGACGCGGCTCAGCGAGGTCGACGGCGAGGCCGGCCGATTGACCATCTCAGGCTATGCCGTCGACGATCTGGCGCCCGCGGCGACCTTCGAGGAGGTCGCCTACCTGCTGTTGAACGCGCGGCTCCCAGCGCCGGACGAGCGTGTGCGCTTCGGTCGGGAGCTGGCCGCGCGACGCGAGCTGCCGCGCGTAGCGATCGACGTGCTGCGAGGTGCGGCGGCCGAACACGCCTCGCCGATGGACGCGCTTCGCATGGCCGCTCCGGTGCTCAGCCTCGGTCGCCGTGAGGACCCGGTCGAGGACGCGATGACGGCGATCGCCGCGTTCCCGACGATCGTCGGTACGTACTGGCGGCTGCTGCGTGGCGAGCGGCCGGTCGCGGTGCGCGCCGATCTCGGGCACGCCGCGCATTACCTGCACCAGCTGTCGGGCGCCGAGCCGACAGTCGACCGCGCCCGGGCGCTCGAGACGTATCTCAACACCGTGTGCGATCACGGGCTCAACGCATCGACGTTCGCCGCACGCGTCATCGTGTCGACCCGGTCGGACGTCATCTCCGCGATCACCGGAGCGGTCGGAGCGCTCAAGGGTCCATTGCACGGTGGCGCGCCAGGTCCCGCGCTCGACATGGTATTCGAGATCGGGACGCCCGAGCGCGCCGAGCCGTACATCCGGGCGCTGCTCGACCGCGGCGAGCGGCTCATGGGCTTCGGCCACCGCGTGTACCGTGTCCGCGACCCGCGCGCCGACGTCCTCGCGGCGGCGGCCGAGCGGCTGCATGGCGGCGACGCGGATCGCTCGGTGTACGAGCTTGCGCGTCACGTCGAGGCGACGGCGCTTCGGCTCCTGCGCGAACGGAAGCCCGATCGGCGACTCGACACGAACGTCGAGTTCTACACGGCGCTGCTGCTGCACGGTATCGGGCTGCCGACGGATCTGTTCACGCCGACATTCGCCGTGGGCCGAGTGCTTGGCTGGTCGGCGCACTGTCTCGAACAGCTTCGCGATGGCCGCCTGATTCGTCCCCAGTCGGTCTATGCGGGACCGAGAGATCTGTCGTACGATCCGCGTCCGAGCGTGGCTGCCTAACGCCGGGCGCACAACGCGACCGGTCAGTAAACGGCACGACCTCGGGACGCTCTGACTTCCCGAGGTTTTTCATCTCACCTCCGGCTCGTTGCGAGCGGGAACACTCAGCGCCGAGGAGCGATCCGGAGCATCCGAGTGCTCCGCTGCATCCGAACCCCTTTCGTCGGTGGGGCCGGCCCTCGCAGGTCCGGCATCGATCGGTCCGGCATCTACGACGAGGGGTGTTCGGATGCCTCGGATGCCATGGATCAGCCGGATCGCTCCCGGAACGGGCTAACGTGGTAGCGCAACGAGCCGGAATTTTTCGTGAACGGCCTGGGGAAGCTCCTG
>Ga0207675_100001172_pt1 | contig 26122 bp, 47 predicted proteins | sample KBSSwiS42_FD_184305 | JGI IMG/M metagenome (GOLD analysis project Ga0207675, IMG submission 184305) | Switchgrass rhizosphere microbial communities from Kellogg Biological Station, Michigan, USA - KBS Switchgrass S4-2 (SPAdes) (version 2) | ecosystem: Host-associated > Plants > Roots >...
ACCAGCAATACCGGAATCATGCAAGACTTGACCAGCGTTCTCCGTGTAACGTTGACCTGCTTCTGTGCGAGGCGAATAGGTGGCGAATTTGGCTGCTTTCACGCCGGCTGGTTCGCCACGAACAAGACCAACCCAAGCTCCATACAAGCCAGCCGGGATCCCCGTAAGCATGGCTAGGCTTGCTTCGCCAGCCCCAAGTGCCTTTTCACCAATGGATTCACCTTCCCCAGGCTTTTTTGCTGGCTGCAAAACACCCTGCTTTGCCAAGTCGGATGTCATGACAGGAAGTCCAGGTTCTGCGGGCGCTGGACGCTCATATGCAGATGCGGGCATCATCCCCCGTCCGGCACCTGCTTGGGAGTCTCCTGATAGACCCAAGGCTTGTGCATATGGTGACAGCCGCTGTGACGACTGTTGGCCCTGAGTCTTCTCTGCCAAAATCCCTTGAAGATCGCTCTTCGCTGCAGGATCCTTGGCTGTGGCGATAGCTTGGCGAAGTTCTGCCAAGTCGCTTGGAGATCCATCCTGGGTGTCCGGCCGTTGCTGATCAGCCGTGACGATGCCAGACCCAGCAGGAGGCCCCTTCGGAGGCTTAATGCCGAGTGCGCTGGCGTAGGTTGACAGATCAGCCATCAGGGGCGTCCATTGGTTGCAAGCGAATCAATGGTGGTCAGCTTGTCAAACAAGGTCTTTGCACCCGACGATCCCTTGCCGCCAGCGCGCTTGATTGCCATGTCGATCTGGCCCTGATTCTTGTTGTCAACGGCGTTCTTGAACTGCAGCACGTCCGGGTCCATAGCTGAGCCCCACGCCTGATCGAACTCGCGTTTGCCGAAAATACCATTCTGCTTGATGGCCTTTTCCAGCCCCTGCTGGTACATCTGCACGCCAGTCAACAGGGCATCGTTCAGGCTCGCAATCTTCTTGATCGTGTTCTTGTCGTACTCAACCGTTCCGTTTGCGGCGTTCGTCTGCTCAAGACCCGCGTTAGTATGCGGTCCCATGGACTGCGAAAGCTGCTGATTCGCGCGAGCAAGCATCTTGCCGAGAGTGTTGTAATCGGTCGCGTCACCTGCCCCAAGGTTGTAGCCGGTAGCGCTCGCAACGCGGTTGATCAGGCCGCCGAGCTTGCCGGTCTGCACATCACCCTCTGCAATGCCGTAGATTTCCCGGTTCAATTGCCGGAGCTGAGGAGCAGATTGGACTTGGTTCAAAGCCTGCTGACGTTCCGATTGCAGCGCATCTCGCGTCTGCGGCGTTTCGTTCGGCGGCAGATTGACGGGGCCGGCAGGAGCCTGCTGAGCAGGGGCTGCGCCACCAGTCGTAGAGCCAGGAACCTGTCGCGTGCCAACGATTACACCTTGCGGAGAGCGCTGGACGACATAGCGATTCCCTTGAGCATCCGCCTGGATCTCTTCCTGTCCAGTCGGCGGCACTTGTGCTTGAACGCCAACACCCGGAACGGCTCCAACACCCCCCGCAAGTGGGTTCGTGTTGAACATCTGCGTCGATGTGCCATTGCTGAGCACCGGGCCACTAGGAGCGATGGACGCACCTTGCCCGGAAGCGTTCTGACCGCTCAAGATCATATTCTTGAGGGTCTGCTGAACTTGGCCGGGGTTGTGGATCGCCTGATACTTCAAGGTCGTGATGTTGACATCAGCAATCTTTGGGTCGATCCCTTGCGCAACCATTTGATCCCGTGCCATGTTCAGCTTGTCGAGCATGGAATCAGAATCAGCCTTCACGAAAGAAGGGTCGGCCACAAGTCCTGTTGCGATGTCCAGCGCCTTCTGCGATTGCTCACCTGTAAGTCGATACTTCGCAAGCTGAGAGGCAGTCTGTGCGCTTGACGTATGAGCCTGCTGTTGCTGAATCAGCGGATTTACATTGGCGGCATTCACTGTCGCGGCAGATTGAGCCGAAGATGAATCGGCTTGACGCTGAGCGACATCTGCATCGAACGTAGCGCGTGCCTTGTCGAGATTCAGTCTCTTCTGACCAAGATCCAGGAACCCGCTGATGAAGTTCGTGGGATTCGGCTGGACGCCTTGGAGAGGGATGCTCGCATCAGTAGCCATCAGCCACCCCCTCGAAGATCGCTTGGAAGCTCTCCGCCACGGTAGTCATAGGTGCTTCCAGACGGGTTTGAGTACGAGCCATAGCTGTTGGGAGATGTATAGCTCTGACCGCCACCATTGAGGTAATTCCAGCCCGCATAGTTTGACAGGCCATTGCTGACAGCGTTTCCGACACCGATGGTTCCAGCTGCGGAGGCATTCCCAGCGCCGATCATGGCGTTCGTTGCCTGACCGGTCAGTGCAGTGCCTGCGCCAGCCGTGATTTGGTTTGCGGTCTGCCCGAGGCCTGCAAGGTTCGACAGCCGGTTGTATGTGTTCGTCTGCTGTGCGGTGAAGTTGTTGAAGGCTTGCTGATAGGCATTTCCGGCGTAGCCTTGCGCATAGTCGTTGATGCCCTTCAGGGTGTTGCCGCTGAAGCCGCTTGCGTTACCTGCATTCTGTGCCGCGCCCAAGCCCTGCTGCAGCATGAAGTCATAGTTCGGGGCAAGACCATTCTTCAGGTCCTGAGCGTTGAACTGATGGTTCAGAGAACCATATCCCTCCGCGCCTGTATTCCCGCTCGTCCCAAGCAGGTCGCCAATCTGGTTGACCGCACCCTCTCCTTGCTTCCGCCAGGCGGCATTGTCTTGACGGATTTGAGAGTTCTGGTTATTTGCCGCATCGCGAGCGGAGTTCGCGGCATCGACTTGTTTATCAGACGCTTTATCGGCGGCGTATGCACCGACTACTGCGCTCCCTACGACTGCCGCTGCGACCATGTTTATTCCAACATCATTGAATAGAAGGTTTCGACCTTATCGAACCCTAGGACCTCGAAGAGGCGACTTGCATCAGCGTGATTTTTTGATCCAACAAACCAGCGCTGCACGCCTCTGCGCTTCAATTCTTCCTTAACGGCCTTGAACAATCGAGGCCCTCCCATGCGGCATCTTACTTCAGGATGCACATAGAAGATATCAGTGACGCACGTGAGACACGTTTTGTAGTGCAGCCCGGGATTGATGAATCCGACGTAGTAGCCGACCAATCTTCCTTCCTCGCGCATAGAAACCAAAAGGCATTGGCCTAAAGCATCTCTTTGAAGGTAAATGTCATACTGCGGATCGAGCGGAACACGATCCTTGTTTAGCGCCAATTCTTCATAGTGAAGCGGGAACAGCGGCTTCATCTCTGAAAGGTGTTCTGTCAGCGATTCAACATGGGTCGTCAGCATGGCATGCGGATGTCCACGATGAGATGAATTCTGTCACCGGCACTATTGTTGATGACCTCGTGCTCTACCGAGTTATCGAACCAGAAGATTTCACCCGGAGCCATGTAGACATTCTCATCTCCACATCTGAAAACAGAGCCCGGCGAGCTTTCTAGAACGATGTGAAATCGGTCGTAATAGGCCGCATGTGTGCCACCGTCGACATGCGGCTCAATCTTGCAGCCCGGCCGAAGCTTCGTGATCAAGCACCGCCCGAGCCTCTCACCCTGAACATACGCCATGAGGTTCATGACCATCTGCCGAGCCTCAGGAAGATATGCATATGCCGGGTAATCGATGGACTCATGCTCATCAACGACCTTCTCAACTTCTTCCTCAAGCCGATTGAACCGAAGCCAAATATCGCTTACTTGCTTGTGGGGGGTCTGCGGGTGTGTGGTGCGAAGCGTGTTCTGATCCCACAGCTCAGGTCGACGCTGCAAATTCAGCAAAAGGCGAGTTGTATCAATACCTTGGGCGATTCTTCGGAAGTTCTTCATTAGACAGCTATCCCATTCGAGACAAGGGCCGTTCGCAACTGGTTCACCAGTGTTACTAGGTTATTGATTATACCTTGCTCAACTGCCGTATATGCCGCTCCTGCCGTCCCTGCAACCGCAGCGCTTACTGCCGATGAAGTCTGGGCCGTCTTGCCATTGCACCCGAATGCACCAGCGACAGTCATCACACTCGCGCCAGTGATGGACGTGCTGCTTGATGCAGTCACAAGACCCTTGGCGTTGATTGTGAGGGTCGGGACGGTGCTGCCGTTACCGAAGGCGCCCGGCGTGCCATTCACTGTCGCCAGAGTCGTGACGAGTGATCCGCCAGGAGTTGTCACATCTCCCGAGAGGGATGGAAGCGCAGAGGCCGGAATGAAGGTTGTCGGAATGTATGCAGATCCATTCCCGACTGCTATCTGTCCCGCTCCAGGCGCAGTCCCGTTGCCTGTGCCACCCGATGTGACTGCTACAACGCCGCTGATCGTGATCTGTTGGAACTGAGGATTCAACAGCCACAACTGCCATGCGCGCGTGATGTAGCCCTTATCGTCTACGAATGCAGAGGTTGGTAGGTTGACGACGGTTGCCATCAGATGTCGCTCGATGATGCAGCGAGATTCGCAGAGACGATCACAGCCTTGACCGGATCGCTGAAGACGACCTCAAACACGCGATCTCGCGCGCTTCCAAGTCTGCGCCAGATGGCCCTGTTCTTGTACTTGCCAATCTGTCCGATGGACTTCCAGTGCTCATTGGACCACGTAGATCCCCCGTCATTCGACCAACGCAGCATGGCTTGAGGGTCTGAGCCTTGACCTGTACTGAGGCCGACACCGGGCTGAAACTGGAGCTGCAGACGATCAAAAAACTGCTGGTTGAAGTCGGTCACCAAGTGGGGTGCCCGACGAAGCCTGCGGATCGTCTGGCCGGCATCAGTATAGGTCTTGTTGTCGATGGCGTAGATCGCCCCGTTCTGGTAGTCGCCCACCAGAACAAGGCCATTGAAGATCGCCTGACACTGCCCACGATGCCGGTGATAGACGCCGAGCGGGTCCCAATACAGCCACTTGTGCCAGAACTGTGTTGAGGCGTCATAGACCCACGTCATATCGATTGAGGGGAAGGTCACAACGTAGAACTCATGGCCTTCCATCTGGTAGGTCCACGCAACCGCATCGCTGATCGTCTGGTTGATCAGAGTGTTCGTAACCGCATGCGTGCTGATCTCGACGGGCGTATAACCATTCATCACGACGATGATGCCTTGGCCTCGGGTGTCCTGAGACACGTATGCGAACGAGTTCCCTAGGCGAGAAACGGAGTTCTTTGCCGCCAGCCCGTGCTGAGTTGACGTGCCCGGGATGCGCGTGAACGGGAATGGGAATGCGCCTGCGTCTTGCCAGACCTCTGATGTGAACTCACCGAGTAGGAAAACCTCTCGGTTGTTGACGATGAGAGAGACGATGTTGTCCGAAGAACCATCCTTCTTACCGACACTCAGGTTCGGCGATGAGACTGAGTTCAGGCTTGTGGCGCCCCAATTTTGGGTGCCGAGCTGGTTGTAGACGAGGAACCCGTCAATGATGTCCGTAGCGCCGCCACCCGTGAAGCCACCATCTGTGCTGGCCACCGTCCCAAACGTAGCACTACCGTAGGTGTAGAAGTACCGATTTGAGGGGTCGCAGAAGTACACCGACGATCCGTTGTCGCCGATGGATACCGGGCCAGCCGACGATGAAAGCGTGCCTCGCTGAGTCGCGACGAATGACTGATCGATGGTGTAGAACCTGCTGCCAATGATTGCAGCCAAGGCTGTGCCACCTTGGATGGGACGCATGCCACGGACTTCACCGTTGATCGGCTGGCACTTCAATACAAGGCCCGGTGTCGGGTATAGCGAGTACTGTCCGCGTTGCCCATCACCCTTCAGCGGGTCTTTTTCGCAGAACCAATTGATCGTCTCATCCGCGCTCTGGTAGATGCTTGGCGCTTCATAGCTAGGCCCGACGAAGCCCCAGTCAGGCATTATCGGAAGCCCCCGCTGAGGATGAAACCTGCGTCATTCCGTTGATTCGTCAACAGCATCGGGTCGAACTTCGAGTTCTGTTGTGGCGCCATGTTGGATCGCTTGATCAATGCCCGGCCATCTGCAGCGAACTTCGCAATCACGTCGAATGAATCATGTCCAGCGCGCCCGTATTCAGGGCTCAAAAGCTCTGCCAACCCGTACCGCATAGCAAGGTTGTAGCCCTGCGGGAGTCGCACGACATCTGCCAGCGTGTTGAATTGCCCAAGAATCGTGTCTGCAATCAGGTGCATCTCACCGCTTGACGGATTCGGCCAGAAGGTGATATTGCCAAGAGGGATGCTCGGCTGGTAGTACAGGCCACGAGGCCACGGACCATTCAGCGTCTTGAGGCCGATCAGCTCGTAGTCCTCAATCGACATCACGGCAACAGGATAGTCAAGCGTCGCCACCCTGACGAATGCGCTGTTGATCCTGACGGGGCGCTGGTAGTAGGCCTGAATCGTCGTTGATGCGACCGCTTGGCTTGCGCTGAGTGTGTACGTGCCCAGCCCATTCGCCACGCCACCAGCGCCCGTTCCGAACGATGTGATCGTCGTGCCTGCAGTGATGCCGGCGCCTGACAGCGTCTGTCCAAGCGCTAGCGCTCCAGAAGTGATCCCGGTGACCGTCAACGTGAAGCCAGAGATCGAGCCCGTGATGACTGCTCCCACCGTCCCACCCGGACCAATGGTGTAGTCCTTCACGCTCGGCACCAGCGGGAAAACGATGTCCGTGGTGTAGTGGATCATCATCTTGGAGTTAGCCCAGGTCGCCAACAGATCATTCAGCAGGATGAAAGCATCGTTCGCTGAATCAGCATCCGGAACCTCGCCAGACTCCAGCGCGTTGATAGCGCGCATGGCTCCAGAGATGATGTCTAGCGGAGTGGTCACAGACCGTCACCCGGAGTGATATAGACCGTGGAAGTTGTGGCCGGTGCGATAGTCGAGAACCACATATTCGGCGAACCGGTGATAGAAATCTGAGCATTCGGCCCAAGCCAGTAGCCCCATTGCCCAGTCCCAGGCACTGGAATCACTGCGGCTACCGTAGACGATGTGCCAACAGCGACGAACAAGGGCTGTGCTGAAGCGTTCGAAAGCAGGAAGTTCGTGCTGTTTTGCTCACCATTGAAGCCCGGAGCCTGGACCGCAGTGCTGGCAGCGGTAGTGACGGCAATGGCGATTGTGTTGCCAGTTGCCTTGAATGCTGACCATCCCATTTATGACTCCGTCACTAAAACGCGCACTGGAACTCCTGAGACTCCAGATACGCCGATTGAAAGAACGTCAATCGACAGAATTGTTACGGATGCATTCCGCTCTGTCCTGACAGTGAACCCATTTGCATCTGATGCGGTAACACGAACTCTCGTTACGCCATCAGCAGGAGGATAGGTCACTGGCTGAACATTTGGCGTCACACTGAAAGCTGGAGAATACACAACCGTGTAATCACCACTTCCATTCGTTGTTCCGGAGTAGCTCTCGATTCGCTTGTTTGGAATGAGCCAGGACGAACCATCGCTCATCATGAATCCAGCGCCACCCGGCCTATCAGTAACCCATGCAATCTTGTGATAGCTGCCTGAAGCTATCGGGAGTGATCCTTGGGTATAGTTCCCAGGTAGCACATCCGGTGAATCCCCTGCGCTACGGAGCATGACAGCTCCTTACAAAGCGTTCAAATCGAGCGGCAAAGACTCCGGTCGACCCCAAACAAAGCCATACGGGCCGGCCACAGGGACGAGGCCACCAGCCGTGGCGTTGTTGAAGTCGATGATGATCGTGTTCACCGCACTAACCCGGACATTCGCAATCGAGATGCCGGGGGTCTGTGCGGTCGCACATTGGCAGTTGATGTAATCACCCGGCTGAACACCGGGAATGGTGAAGGTCTGCGGGGCAGTGATGTTTGCAGCAACCGATGCGGGAGCAGTCGGGCCAAGTGCAGCCGCGAACACTTTGGTCTGCGCAATGTTGCCGCGAACGAGTGAGGTAGTCGTCATTGCTTGTTCCTTTGAAAGGAGGGGCCGAAGCCCCTCTCATCACGAGACGTTGTATCCGAAAAGATACAAATCTACGGTGCCTGTTGCGACAGTCGTGCCAACATTCGCGTATAGCGTGCTGACGGCTGCAACCTGAGCAGCAGCAGCCGTGGCAGCGCGAACATATGCGAATGCATTCGTCGTCTGCCCCGTCAGGGCGGCAGTCGTGAGAACTGCCGTGCCTTGTTGGGCGGGCTGCGTGTAGATGCCAACTGTTGCTGTTGCCATGGTCACGTTTGCATTCGTCGTGACAACAGTCGTCGGAACAAACGACGTGATGCCGCTTTGAATCGCGAAGGGAGTGTCGCCCGCTGCCGCCACACTGAGCCCCTTGATAACGCCGATCAGAACCAGCGCTTGCTGGGAACTGATCACGGGGTAGTTGACGGTGACGGTAGTTGCTGGGCCGGGATTTGCGATGATAAATTCTCCGTTTGGTTAAAGCTCAATGAGCGTTTGCGAAATCGCCATGAAATTTGGCGCGAGCCTCAATTGAAACCAGTTCAGCCAATTCAAAATCACCGAAGCAGCCAACGCTGATGTTGCGTCCGCTGACCCTGATCCGAACCCTCCAGTTGGAACTGAGGCTATTCCAACTGACGCCCTTCACACCACTGGTGTTCGCCTTCGATAGCTTGGCATTCCATCCGTTTTGCTCGTTGGTGCACGGCCGGAGGTTTTGAATCCGGTTGTGCATTGGCTCGCGATTCCGATGGTCAAGCCTGTCCGGCAAGTCGTGCCCGTGCCACATCCAAATAAGCCTATGAGCCCGGTATTTCTTGCCGTCAACGCCGACGAAGACACGCCCGCCAACCTTGGTTCCGGCGACACTTCCTGCCAGAGCATTGTGTGAAGTGGTGACTTTTCTGACTAACTCTCCCGTTTCCGGGAGGTAGTCGAAAAGCTCACGCAGGCGTTCAGTGGTAATCATTGGCTGATTATCTCAGGAAGTCCCCGTTAAGAGCTGACTCGACAGGCCAGTTCCTGATACAGAGGCGCCCAGCCGTACAGCACGTCAAGACGAGTCGGGATTGCATCGTTGTTGATCGTGTACTGACGGACCACACGGATCGACAGCCCAACATCCTTGTCCGATGCGCGACCGGCAAAGTGGACACCTTCCGGAAGCTCCAGGTCAGCACAGGCCATCGTGAACGCGTTCTTGTGGAACATGATGTTCTGCGGGCCAGTCACTGCAGCAGCCGGCGTCACAGCAATCGAGAACGGGGTAACCGTCGCCGTTGCCGAGGTCGCAGCCACAACCGTGTTTTGGAACTGACCGCCGACGATGATTGCAGGCGAGACGTTCACTGCGAACGTACCGGCAGCAGCCGTGACAGTCTGGTTCACGACGAAGCTGCGAGTCTTGCCGTAAGACTGGCGGTTTTGCGGGTTGGCGCCAAACAGGTTGGCGATCTGGATCGTGTCACCTTGGTTCAGCGTGATCGCCTGCGAGTTGGTCAGGGTGATCGTCGAGGACGAAGCCCAGCCAGTTTGCAGGAAACCAACCTGAGTCAGGGTGTTCGCGGTCAGCGTGCCGGCCGTGGTCGTCCAGTTGCCGAAGGTCTGGCTAACGACGTTCTGGTCAAGCTTCCAGTTCATGCCGGCGCTGTCACGACCCATCAGGCCCTTGCGGTACTGATTGGACAGTTGCGAGTCCGGAACGAACAGGCCCTTGAGCGAATCGACGATGACGGCCGAAGTAAACGGCTCGACCACCACGCAACGGCTACCGTCTCGCGGTGCGCCTTCAGCGTCCAGGTAAGCGGCAGCGTTCAGGTAGGTAATCAGGCCAGTCGGCGCCGTGCCAGCCACACCAACGATGTTGGCAGTGCTGTTCTTTGCCATAACCAGACCGTCGCGGTCGATCTTGTTCGCAATCGCTGCGATACAGGGCTTCAGGACGCGATCCGAGAACATGTCCATCGACAGCGCCAGATCCTGCGTGGTGAACTGAGTATCCACGTGGAACTGGGTCGTCAGGACAACCGGAACGCTGGTTTCGTTGAAGTCCTCAACGTTCAGCGCCGGACCCGTGGTGCCAATGAATCGACCCGGGCGGCGGACGTTGACGGTATTGCCGATCTTTGCGCCAGTGACCGCGAATTGATCGTTGTAATCGCGGCTGACCTGAGACGTGAACGTGAGTTCATTCTCAAGCACCATCAGTGCCTCATTCGTGATTTTCGAAATCGTGAGCAAATTGTTTGCCATAAATTCCTCGTTAGGTTGAATGTTTTCACATCCTCGCTAACGCGGAGGCATAACGAATTTGCCCTGATTCGCTCAGGTCGGCGGTATAGCTTGTTCTGCGCCGGATAGGTGCGGCTATTACCCTATCTGCGGCGCAGAATACACGAAAACTATCTTGATTGCAACCTACTCACTTGCCGCGCATACGCAAAGCGCGCCACTCCTGATACGTACCCTTGAACTCACCCGAGTCATTCACCGGATTGTCCGCAGTCTTGGTGCCACGAGCTGGAACAATTGGGGCTGGAGCCTTCTTTACCTCGCGAATAGGATCAGGCTTGCTTTCTTCCTGCTTCTCTTCCTTGGCAAGCCGAATCTCAAGCTTCCCGATCTCCTTGAGCTGGTCAAGGATCTTCATCTTGTTGAGTTTCTCGACAAGTTCAGGATTCGAGGCGAACTCGTACAGAATCCGCGGCCCAATCTCGCTCTCAATCAGAGCATCCTTGACCGGATCGCTCACACCAAGCTCAGAAGAGGCCAGCATGGCGTCATAGTCGGGGAACTCCTGCTTCGTCGCTTCAACTCGCGTAGCCCATGCCTTGTGAACCTTCTCGCGCTCCTGCTCCTTAGCCTTCTCTGCGTCCTTGACATCCCGATCTTTCAAGGCCTTGTCGGTTGACCACTTCGCCAGATCCTTGGCGTATTCAAATGCGTCCGTGTAATCGCTAGCTTTCGGCTCAGGGCCAACATCGTCGTCAACCTTCTCAACTGGCTTCGGATTGGCCTTCGATTCCAGCTCTTTGGCCTTGCGCTCAGCCTCTTCCGCGCGTCGTTCTGCAGCTTGGGCGCGTTCGTCGGCTTGCTTGACCTTGCCAGTCAGCTCTGAGAAACGCTCGGCGAGCTTTCCCTTCTTCGGCTTCTCTTCCGCAGGCTTCTCGGGCGTCTTGTCATCGTCGACGACATCGTCATCAGGCACGACATCCTCAAGCTTGGTTTCTTCCTGCTTCTTTTCAGCCTCAGGAGGAGTGACAACCAGACCCAAACGGGTCGCATTGAAATCGGCAAGTGTTTCGCTGGTTACGGTTTGAACAGACAAGGTGATTCCTTGGATATACCCGGTGACCGACCGGTGCGGTTAGCGCTCGATTTCTCTCTCTTGCTCGTCCGCGACCTTGTCGAGCTTGGTCATGTCGTGGGCGTTGTCTACCTTGGTCTTGAGCAATGCGCCGGCTTGATTGATCTCGGCAACTCCGAGTGCGGTCTGTGACTTGACATCCACATCACGCATCCAAGCCTGATTTTCTGCGTCTTCGATCTTCTCGGCGCTGCCGGTCTTGATGGTGACACGGTGCGTCTCTGCAGCCTGCTTCATGGCTTCCACATCAGCGCGAGACTTCAGAGTTCCTTCCAGCATCTGGATATGCTGCATAGCCTCTTGAAGCTTCTGCTGCATGCCCTTCATCTGCATCTGAACCGCAGGCGGGATATCGGACTTGTCGTCAATCTGCGACAGGGGGTTTGCAGCTGCAAGACGGTCTGCAATTGTCTCAGCGCCAGGGAAGTCCATGTTGCGGAACATCACATCGCCGGCCATCTTCATCAGCTCTTCATTCTTCTCGAAGAGCGGCATCATGTTCGTGACAGCCTCTTGGCGCTTGGTGTTATAGCCAGGGCCAGTGTCCATCACCACGTCATATTGACCGACCGTCACATCATTCAAGACCTGTTGAGGATCTTCCGGACTCGGCTGGTTGATGGTATCGGTCTTCGATTTCCCATCGTCCCCAATGATCCGCACCACTCGGCCCGGCTCATTGTAGTAATAGGGCATAACATCCAGCAGATAGCGTCCAGTGAATGCAATCGAGCGGGTCATGTTGTCGTAGAAGTGGAACGTGCTTTGGTCGCTCTGTTGTCGTTCAGCATTCAGAGCCTTTCCGGACACGTTCCCGCCAATGCGCATAGCTGGATCGACGATGCCAAGCACTGCGCTCAGGTCTTGGTCTACCGCTTGAGCCATCGCCATAGCACCTTGCGGCGGCGGTTCTGGCTGTTGGCGATCTGGAGGAGGGGCAAGCTTCCCACCAACGTCGGTTTGCTTGTACCGAAGCACCGGCTTGGCTGAGATATTGGCGTTTGCCCACTCGTTTTCGTGGTCTTCGTCCTGTCCTTCGGCCATCACCCACTTTGCCTTCGGAGCCAGCGCGACAGACTCTGTCATCGCCGTCTTCCAGAAGTTGGACATCCGCTGCGGATCAACAGCATTCTTGACCAGCCCCGAGCGACGGCGCTTGCCATCGATCACCGTCACCTTGCCGTAGCACGGGAAGACCGGGATCCATCGCCCCGGCAGGTCTCGCTCATCAAGGATCTCGATAGCCGTCATCTTGCACCACTTCACGGTGCGACGGAATGCCGGGCGTTTATCGGCAACGCTGACTCCGGCACGCTCAAGCAGTTCTGCGGGCGGCATCTCATCCTCCCACACTGATGTGCCATCCGAGAGCTTGTAGAGCGCCTGAGATTCCTTCTTGATCGTGAAGTATTCGGCCACCCGAATGGTGTCGCGCGTCACCCAATCAGCATTGGTGAAGCCACCCATGTCAGCAGGAATCCAGCTCGCGCCATCATCCTTGCCAGGATATGCAGTCTTGAACGCAGCCTTCGCCATGTCCGTGACAATGAGCGTTTCTTCGTTGTCTGACCCATCCGGCATGATCGAATGGTCATCGAAGTACACCGAGCCCGGATCATCGATTGGCGAGATGAATAGTTCTTGCTCGAAACTGTCGTCACGACAGTAGTCCGACATCACGCGCCAGTAGCCCAATCCCTCGGTGATGGCACAAGAGAATCCCGTGTCGTAACCCATATCAGCGCCACCCTTGGCGGCCTCGATATGGCGGATCATGCCCTTGATGATGTCGGCGTTCTTCTTGGTTGCACCGCCACCCGTGGGATCTACCTTGATGCGCGGGCGTTGCTGGCGCTGTTGGTTCTCGACCTGTTGGCAGTACGGATCGACTTTGTTGATGGTCAGGCAAGGCCGTTGCTCAAGCTGCCGGCTGTTCTGAATCTCTGCCGGCCATTGCTCGCCATACCTGAACTTGCGCCAGTACTCTGCCTGAGCACGATTGACCGAGTCATTCTCGCTGACCCGGCGCATGAACTTGATTGCCGCATCGATACGCGGGTCTTTGGCATCGATGTTGGTTGAATCAGTCACAGCGGATCACCTTGGTTGAATGCCTTCACCTCATTGGCAGCATCCACCAGCTTCTGAGCTGCGAACTCCATACGCATGCGTTGAAGGTTCTGCGGGCCTGCCTCATGGCGAATGGAATGCATGAACTCCCAGGCTTGGAAGAATGAGCGGAGTAGCTCTAGCTCTCTCATGCCATCCAGCCCGATGGAATGTTCATCAGCTCCGACTTCTTCTCCGCTTTGATCGGCTTGACTCTCGCCCCGAACGTCAGAATCCATGCATCCGCCCTATCTGGTGATCTACCGAGGCGCTTCTTATGGTCCTTCTTGGGCTCCATCAGAAGCAATCCATCTCGATAGGTGTATCGCACTGCAGCAATTTGTGTCTTCAGTTCTGGATCAACCGGCATGCTGCATCCGCCGACTTTCATGTAATCCAGACCCTCACGCCAAAGCTTAGCCTTGACATTGTAGTTTCGATTATCACTCAAGCGTGCGCCAGTATGAAGTCCAACGACCTTTGACGCATACTTGCCTCTCTTGAGCGTGTCGTAGCAGCTAACACCAGGGCCGTCCAGCTCAATAACTATGGAGCCAATCTCACCTCCAGACGCCTCAAGATCTGCGCAGTGATCCTCCACAATCCCAGCCAGCTCAGGGCCATCAATCTGCTTGCGAATAATCTGCGGCAGGCTAAGCAGTCCTCTACGACTATGGATGACATTCTCATCGTCACCCATATGGGCAGCATCCACGCCAATGAACCATGGTCCGTTTGGAATCACATTCGCAGGCCCAATACGCTGCGCAGCCTCAACGTAGGAACCCGAGATGAATGAGTCTGATGTGCTGGCGTTGTAGTCAATATCGACCTCTTGAGCCAGCACAACCGGATCTAGCGTCTCCTGCTGCTTGGCGTACCACTCAGGGCCCTTGCGCGGGTCATCACGCCAGTGGAATGTAAACACCTTCACCTTTCCGCCATGTCGCTTGCGATAGAACGGACCGCCATTGCCATTGGGTGTACTTACATCAATCTTGCAGTTCGAAGTCTGGCTCAGGGCGGCATCTATGCTTTCGGCCCGCTCGTAGAAGGCTGACTCGTCCTTGAAGTAGATGCTTGTCCGGTTGCCTCGCCCGATGTTGTCACCAGACTCGCCAACGATGGCCGATCCGTTCTCAGGGTTCTTGAGGGTCATGAACGGGGCATGCTTCTTCGCATCCCATCCGGCCGGCCTGAACTCAACAGGCAACAGATTGACAAACTGCCGAGCCTTCCAAAACAGGGACTTCGGGTCGTTCAGATCATCGACATACTCCTCCTTGCGTGATCCAAAGCCGATCACCGTCCCCTCATGGAAAAGCCACATCCACACAGCAAAGGCCACACAGAGCCAGGACACCCCCATGTCGCGACTCTTCTCTGCCAACCCATCCTCACGAGCTAGCCAGCGGTCGCGAAGCCACCCGATGTACTCAGATTGCTTTGGAAACAGGAGGAATGGAACAGTTGTTGGAACGCCGATCTCCGCATTGCGCGGGTCGAATGTCATCCCCCATTCGTTGATGAACTCTACCGGGTGATCCTTGTAGAACTCCTTGAGCCCAGCCAGGACAGACGAGTCAGCCCGAATACGCTTCAGGCGCTCGCCACGCTCCTTGTAGACAGCCTCGTAGTCGGGCTTCCAGTCAGTCACCGCCAAGCATCCGCTTGTATGCCTCTTCAGCCGTGAGCGTCACCGTCGATTTCGTCTCAATGGGGCCACCATTCGGCCCCTGCAGCGTGGCCTCAACCTTGTCCCCGTACCGCTTGGGAAGCATCTTGGAAAGCATCCACTTGCGGGTATCGACTTGAAGTCTGCGGTGCTCAATCATGTCGCCCTCTGTGATCTCAAGCCCTGTAGCCTTGCTCACAGTCTTGGTGCCAGTCAGTGGCGTATCAGCAATACGAAGGATGTCCTCAGCGAGTCGGTCATATCCAAGTGAGCGTGCCCTTGCGTATTGCGCAGCAAAACCATTCACGTCATCCAATGCCCATGCTCTCACTGTGGCTTCTGGTGGCATGTCATCCGGCTCGCAGATGTCGCGCAGGCTCTTCCCCTCTGCAAGCTGTTCACAGATGAGGGATGCCTTCTTAGCGTCATAGGTGAGCGGACGACCGCGGCCCATCACTTCACCTTGCGCTTGCTGCCCGGCTTGGGTCCGGGCTTCTTGCGAATCAGTTGGGCCATATCCTGCTTGAATGCCTCTTGGGCATCCTCTTGAGCAATCTTCGCAACAGTACTAAGGATGGCGGCACCGGTAGCCTGGATTGACGCCTTCATGCCTTCGATGTAGTTCGTTGGCTGTGCGGTCCCGAAGCTCGGATATGTCACCTTGTTGCCTAGCATGGTGTCAGCCCACGAGGGTTTGTCAAATGGATTCATCGATCACCCCCACAATGTCCTTGTCCTGCAGCACCTTGTATCGAATCCCGTTTTCCTTGTACTCGGGATAGTCGAATTCTCCGTAGCATATCCGGTCACCCACCTTGAGCTGATCCTGATCCACCTCGGGGCCTACTGCCATCACAGTGCCGTATCGCCCGAGTTGCTCTTGGCTGGGCTTCATGCCCTGGCTAGTGGATACGACGATTCCCATGCTGGTCACGTCGTCTCGTTCTGCGTCCTGTAGGACGATGATCACATCACGTGTTGGTTTGGCTTGCATCAGAATGTCCCCATTAATGCTCGCATGATATCCACTTGGAATTTCAACGCTTCCATTTGATATTCAATCTGTCTTGCTTGATATGCAGCCTCTAGCTCTGCATTGTCTTCTTGGACCTCTCTGATGTACGTCTCCGTAGCCTTGTGGTGCCTCCATCTGGCCTCGTGACCCGCATTCCATGCGGCAATCTCTGCTCGCTTCAAAGCGCGTTCAATTTTGGCTGGCTTCATGATTGCTCCCGCATCCACCTAGGTTTCGCACCCCGACCCGTCCATGTCTCACCATTCTGCCCAAAGTACTTCGGAGGCAGCCTCTTCCCCTTGAGTGGGCTGGGCTGGTAGTCCTTCAGAGTCAATCCATGCTCTCGGATGATCCTTTGTACTTCTGTGATGGCTTCTTCTTTTGTCATGAGGGGATAGTATAGCGGATTACCTTCTTTTGAAGGTGGCTCTAATTTTTTGCGCCGCACTATAAGCCGCAGCAGACTGAGGTGGCATGCTTGTAAGAACCATAGTGTCATGGCGCCTCTCATCACAAATCTTGGCACATTCCTCAGCCACAAAAGCGACGAAGCGCTCAAGATGCCCTGCATCCTGATCAAACTCCCAAACCAAATATGTGGCCTCATCAGAAGGAAGTTTCAATCTTGCGCCAGCCTCTTCGGCCAATCGCTCGATAAGCCCTTTGTTCATCGCCGTGATGCCTCCCACACATGAAACATCGCCAAGGCCTGCGTGACCCTCGGCGTGCAGTTGTCGGGGTTCTCTCGGGCTAGAACCATCAGAGCTGCACCGAGGATCTCCACAAGGTCCGCGTCTGGCGGGATAGGGGTGTCGTGTCCGTAGACTTGACGCTCTCGGTGATCTGCCATTTGTTCGAGGATGTTCATGTCCACCTTTCCTGTTCAGCAATCTGCCGAAACCGGTTGAATAGGTCCCTGTACGCCTCTTGTGGGCTTGCTCCTCTCCCTGCAAAGCCGTAATGAGTGCATACCCAATATCGGCTGTACTTGTTGGAGAGGAAGCGGATGCGGGGTTTGGTCACCAATCGCTTGACCCGCAGGAACTCGACGAGCTGCTGTCAGAGCTAGACGAAGAGTCGTAGGAAGCAGATGGAGCCGGGGCCTCATAGCTCGGGCCAGGAGACGGGCATTCATAGCTCGGTGACGGTGCTGGTGACGGCGACTGATGCGGGCTGTTCAGCATCGAGTTATAGACATTGCCGGGCATCCACATATACGACGGATCAAGCAGGATGTTTTGCTGCGAAACATCGGCTGCTAGGCTTGCATTCTGAGCCGGCCGATTCCTTGATGTAGACCCTGCTCCCGGGATAGAGCTGCGATGGATACCGTGAAATGGCGCAGCGTTGTATGGCCGCATCCGCTCTGCCTGCTCTTGGTTCGCCCTGATCTGCTTGAGCCTGTCTTCGTAGCGATCCTCGACAGACTTCCTCTTGGGAGGACTGAATAGGCTTTTGATCCATTGAAACAGCTTCATTCTGACTCTCCTTCGTTGATCTTGCTTACAGATGCTGGCAGGTGTCGATCTCCTGCGTTGCGCTCGTTACGCCACAAACGGGCATGCCACTCTAGATTTCGTCCATGCTGGGTGACCTCAGCATTGCGCATCGACCTGCGCATTCAGCATCTGTAAGCACTTTGTGTTGACGGCCGGAGATGATCCCGGCTTCGGCAAAATCGTGTGGACTCCAACCACAAATAGGCGCATGTAAAGCATGGATATGTTCCGTAGCCCCGTTTACCTCGACCCTCGCGCATCATCACTGCACGCATTCGTCAACACAAAGCACTAACAGACACTATACCGCATTCCTCTTCAGCTCTCGCACCTTCTGCTTATACTTTTCCTTTATGGCTTTGAGGTCTGATATGTCGTAATGCTTCAGCGTTTGGTCCGCTTCGAGCGCTTCGACTTCCTCTTTCCCGATCCTCGCGATAAGTCCCGCTCTGTAATCCACTGCGCGACCCGCTCCCCACCGGTTGCATTGCTTGCGCTGACCATGAGCGTTTCTTTCATCGAATCGGAGGTGAGGCGCGCTCCCAACCGATCTGTAGTGCCCACAGTCAAAATCTCCCCCGACACTGCCTGACCCGAGCGGCTGGCCGCAGCAAATGCAAGGGTGCCCAGCATCCCGCGTGCGGATAAAAAGGTTGAACTCACGTTGCGCCTCCTTCATCCATGTTGATCGGGTCTTCAGCTTCTCCAGCTTAACCCGGGTTGTCTTCCTGTCTTCCTTGACGCGCTTGGCTTCTCTCTTGGCTCCAGCATTCAATGCCTGAGCGGCGGCACAGGCCCATCCGCATAGGCTCTGCATCGGGCGCTGAGGCTCAAACTTGGTTTTGCAGATCTTGCAGGTCTTCATTCCAGCGCCGGCTTCGGAGGAAAGTTCACGTCGTTCTGCGCCCCCCAAGCGTAGACGAACTCAATCAGATCGGCACATTCACGCTTGTTGAGCTGGCTGGTGCGCCTGAAGACGATGTCTACGCCATTCCCATCCAGCGCCGGCAGCAACTCGATAGGCTCGCCGATTGCCCGCGTCCATGCCGCCACCATGAGTCGTTTCCATGTCTCTACATCACGTTTCTTGCCGGCCCATTCGTGATGCTTTGCGATGTAGGTCAGCATGGCGTGCAGCAGGGCATTCTCGGCCGATGTGCGCGTCTCAGGCCCTACTCGCACCTCCAGCATGTGCCCAGCAAGCAGCCAGGGCTTCACCACTATCCACAAGCGCTGAAGGACTGCATGCCCGTCTTGTGCGTTGTGGAGCTTGGCGAAGTGCCTGAACTCGCTCATGTCGCCCGCTTCAGTTGCTCATTCAGAAGCGCCTTGAAGTGCGCCAGCGTCGGCTCATAGTCGCCGCATCCGGTACCGGTTGACTTAAGCCATGCGCGAGTGACAGCAAGAGCTTCGGCTAGTTCTTCGTTGTTGAGTTGGAAAAGCTGTCGTTCGTTGTACATCACATCCTCGCCCAAGCATGAACGCCCAGTACACCAATCAAGATCCCGCAGACAATCGCCAGCGCCAGCGGGAAGCCCATGTTGTCGCTGGGCATGCGGCGCTGCAGCCATTCGTCGAGCGTCAGGCCCTTCGCCAGCGGGATGACGGTGTGAGGCTCATGAGGAGGGTCTGCAGGGCATTGGCGGCCCTGTTGGCAGTCTCCATGACATGGCGGGCAGATCTTTTGAATGTGCTGCGCGATGGAGTTCCACCGACCCATATCGTCGTACCCAACCAATTTCCCGGGCTCGATGCATCCACCCTTCGTTTCGTCTTGAATGTACATAGTCACTCCGCGTGTGTGTTGGTTCGTGTCGGGTTGGTCGGCGACACCCCAAAGGTGTATTTCGTCTGCCGCGTGAAAACCGGCTCTCCAGGCAGATACGCCGGCCCGCGCGCTGACGATTTTATCGTCACGTTCGCCGGGAATGAAGGTTTCTGCTTCGGCGTTACCTTGTATTCCCGAGGCTTCTTGATCTTCGGCTCGACCCCACTTGCTGCCAGCCGCTTGGCCCGAGTGGCGATCACCCGCGCATTCTTGGCTTCGATCCATGCCGGATCCGTCAGCTTCTTCTTGGCGTATTTGTCTCGCTCTCGTGCTCGCAATCTCTCTTTGGCTCCGGCGTTCCACTCGGCACTGGCGATGAGGAATGCTTCCTCTGTTGCGTGGTACTGAGCACCACCTGAGCGCTTGAAGCTCCACAGGCGCCCAGCCTTGCGTAGTGCATAGGTGGCGCGCGAAACGGCTTCTTGCGTGTAGCCAAGCACCGTCAGATCAGCAGTCACTGCACCACCTTCGCGGGCAGAGAACTGAAGAATGGTTGCAGTGAGGGTTCGGAAAGATTCGGTCATGCATCAACCTCCGTATATGACCTGATTGCCGGCTTGCGCAGGCTCCATGTAAGACTGCGCGGGAAATATCCATCCACGTAACCGCGCTCCCATTCGCTTGCTGACTTCTCGGGGCGTACTGCCATCCGGGGAGTGTTTCGGTCTTCCCAGGCTTTGCGCTCGCCTGCGCTGAAGCCTCTTTCGTATTCGGTTGTCATGTCATGCTTTCCCATTTAAGTTTTTCCTGAAGAGGCGCCTTGTCGACCCTCTCACGAGATGGCCTAGACCATGATCCTCCACCCGCCTTCCCAAGCAGAACAAACCCGGCAGCTCGCAAGCTTGCACCGCCTTCCTCGGGAAGCGTGTACGTGATGATTCGCGCATATCCCATCGCGTCCCCAGCCTTTCGTATGGCTCCAAGCAGCATTGAGGCACTGTTTCGAGTGCCATCACAGCAGAGTCTTGTCACCTCAAGTGTTTGCCCGTCGTCCGCATTCCTTGCCACCGGCCGGCCGGCTATTGCAACTCCTACCATCTCGGATTCGCTCCAAACAGACAAGGCGAACTTGCACCCCTGCGTCGGCTTGTGATGGCGATGGTTCTTGGATACAAAGTCGTTCGCGACTTTCAGGCTCGTAGGGCGAATGGTGAGACTCAAGCTACTCTCCTTACGATTGATTGCCGCGAAATGCGTCCCAATGACGCAGAACGCCACCACCGTCCAGATGCTCCAAGTAGCGAAGCGCCTCCGACTTAGTCATGCATGAGGAGCCCTGAAAGCTCACGTAGGAAATTGATACTTTCGATCCTGCCGATTGAGCGTGAGACATCCAAAACCTTCAATGGTCGTCAGACTTCGGCTTGTTGATGATCGGATCTGACTCCATGCGCTTCAAGTGAGCGTTTATCTTGCCGGCGATCTCTCCGAGTTTCATCGGTTTTTCAGTCATGCTTGCTTCCTAACGATTGATAGGCGAGCCTGCTGTAGGCTCTCGGAGATTTCTCGGCGACGCACCTCGGGGACCGATGGCGCCGGCTTGCTGTGCTCCTCCAGCCATCTGTCGGCCGAGGCTGTCTGTTGTGAAGTGGCACGCCGAATGCTCTTCTGCTTAGGTTCGTATACGTCGCTCCATCCTGCGAGCGTCGATTGGTCTAGAGAGGCATTCGCGTCATGTCCTGCCTCCTTAAGTTCCTCAAGGGTCTTGAGGATCATCTTTGCAGCCCTCGGCGTGAAGGGGGTTCGCTTGCCCTTGGCGAGCCTCATTTCTACGAAGCCTTGCCATGCTTCGGGGTCGATGTATGGGGGAAGGTCGATTTCACTCATGGAGATCAACCTCGGCCAAAAGATCAGCTCCAATCAGCGACTCGGCAGGGACACCCACCACCCACGCCCGAATCAGAGCGCTCCTAGGGAGTCTTCTCTTTCCGTTCTTGAACTCACTGTATTTGCTGCAAGGAATACCGAGCACCTCTGCCATCTGCTTTTGAGTGAACCCATATGCTTCCCTACGAAACTCTACGGCATCTCGAACGATCTGCGCATCAAAACCACATCCGGCATTAGCCTCCTGAAGAACCCTTTTGAATGTCTCATCAGGTGTTTCAGTCATACATTCCTTTCATCCATGAGATACCCAAGGGTGATAGCCCACGACTGGCTATCCATCCCCGCCCAGAAGATCTTTTGTGGTGAGCCTTCCAGCTAAGAAGCATGAGGGCCATGAAACGCGCGCATTACAGATCCGGGCCATCGGTTTCTTCAATCTGCCCGCATCAGAGTGTCAGCTAAACACCAGACGCCCTACTCACCACAAAAAACCCTCCCAGCGCACCCGGAGGAAGCGATTCCGTCCGCACATCCCGTTTGTCTTCACCGCTTGCCGGGATGGCATCTGAGGTCCCTCGCTTACAGGCCTCACGGCTCGCCTTCGGGTGAAGAAGGGCCGGTGTTTTCTTCCGTTCAGCCCATTCAGGCCAGACCATCACGCTCGGAGTGCGATCCCGAACGCAGACGAAAAAGGCCCTTCTGCTGCGTTCTGTGCTGCCAGGCGAGAGGGACGCGTGTCCCTCACAGAGCGCATGAGAAGGGCCTCATGACTTTTCATCCTACGCCTGGCAGCAATGGATGTAAGTAGCATAATCGATGTAGGCACAGTCCGTCAACGTGTCAGTTGAAAAATTTCTCACACTCTTACAGAGCCGAGTCGGGTCCGTTGTTTGCCCGATGCTGCGCCATCTGTGCGTCGCGATCCCTCGTCAGGTTGTACACCTCCATGACTCGCTGCATTTCTGCAGTTCGATAATGGCGCAACTTCTCTCGACACTCCTCATCGTCGGATGCATAGGATGGATAGTCCTCACGGTCAAACGTATCGCACACGACGATCATGTACTTCTTGCCCTCACGGACGCCGCGGTCAAACCAGCCTTGGATTTCAGTCTTGGATGTCATGTTTATTCCTTTCAGAGACGTAGGGAGCGGATGGATTCATGAACGCTCTTTGCTTTTTCAAGCGAAGCGCTTCGATATGTGACGCAGAACACGCCATCCTCGCGGTATGCAGTGACGCGGTCAGTAGCAGACGGAAATCTGCATTGACACTGGCCGTAAGGCAGGTCGCAATCGATGCAATTCGCTAACGAGCGCTCATGTGATTCCCGAAACACGGCAACGCCTGCAGGCTCACCAAGCGTCATCGGGTCACCTCCCGGCGTGAAACAGGGGTATGGATTCGTGAAGGCTAGGAAGTGGTCACCGTTTTTCCAAAGCCACAACTTGTACCCGTCTCGCAGTTGGTTTATCGAGAACACCTCTTCATTGAGGCCCAGAGCGCGCTGGATCGGCTCCAGAAGCTCCGAAACAGCCTCTGGTGTGAGTTGGAAGGCCAGAAGCGTTCGGACGCCTTGAAGGGACTGCAATGCTTCGGCTTTCATGCTTTCCTCGCTTGGTCAAGGAAGTAATCGACATCGCCTGCAGTCCAGGCGTTTGCCATGTTGAGGAGGATTCGTTCAGTGGCGGGCTGCTCCGGGTTTTCGGACGTGTACGCATCACGCCAGATCTGATACCGCTCCGCATCGTCCAGCAGCCGGCGAATACGGTGAGGGTCGCATGCCTCTCTGAACTGCTCCTTTGTCTCCCTATAGAGCACATGCGGGATTCCCATTGGGTCGCTACCGTCACCCTCAACGTACAGCGCATACTTCGCCAGCGCCTCGCGCAGGATCTTGATGTCTTCGTTCATACACGCTCCAGAAGAAGGCGCACTTCAATGCACGTCATGTATTCATCGAAAAGCTTCTGCGTGCGGTCGCAGGCGCTCAGGATGTCCATCCAGGTGGACCAATCTCCTTGCATCGCCTGAAGCTCGCGGATGGTTTCGAGTTCGGCATTGATGCGGGTGAGGAATTTTGCTTCTTCAGTCATGATTGATCCTTCAATGCTTCGCGAGCCACAATGGCAGCCTCTTGGCATCCTTTGCAGCAAGTGTTTGCGGCAATCGATTGAAGCGCCTTTACCGCTTTGTGCAAAAAGTTGGTTTTGTCAACCGATGAATCTTGCATTTCTGACGATTTGTCAACCAACGGGTCATCCGGAAGTGGGCGCCAGAAAGTCGGAGCCTCCGACCCATCAAGGCGGCGAGCATCGGGCCATTGCGAGAACCAATCCCACGATTCCATCGCTTCATCGTCTAACGCATCGATTTCATCTTGAGTCATCGGAAATGATGATGCCTGGGTGAAGCTCCCGATGAACTGCCCACAATCCTCTCGCCACAGCAGAACCTCTGTTCGCAACGGTGCTATGTAAGTTGGCAACCACTCACTCATTTGAATCTCTCCATGCTTGAAAGAACTGCAGTCAGCTCGGGTACGGTGGCCTTAGACTTCTTTGCAACCTTGAGCGCGCGCTTCATGGCGTCCACCCATACTTGGGTTGCCTGAACAGTCCCGCCACAAACGGATGCAGGAGGCTTGCGACACATGACGCCGATGCGAAGGCAAAGCTCGGCTTTCTCTTCGGCGATGGTGGGGCGAAGGTTCTTGACATCCTTGAACGGCTTGCGCTCAGGCTCGTCAATCCCGCCAACGAAATCAATCTGCTTCATAGATCAACCTTTCAATCTCTTCTGGATGCAGCCGAGCGGCGATGGGGAATGCGTCCGTCAGACTCTCTGCTGACTCATACCAAGATGCGCACGCCAGTAGCCGAACAAGCTCGCGCCGGCCTTCGGCATTGTTTTCGATGAAAAGCCTTCGTTCAAGCTCGTCGGCCGTAAGGTTCACTGCAGCTCCTTGTGCTGGTTGGCATACGCCGCTACATCGTCTTGCGCCTGCATCAGGTCTTGCCAGTTCTGGCAGAAGTGAGGCGCTTCAGGATGCTCTACGGGTTCGGCTTCTGCCTTTGCGCGGAGCTGTGCTGCGAGGCTGTGAAGGGTCAGCATGGCTGCTCTCCCATCGCCTTCGCAATAGCCGCATTGATGTACTCAAGATCGTGATCCGCAGGCCTCAGGAACCTGCGCGCATACACCAGAGCAACCAAAAGATCCGGAGCAGCAGAGATCAGCGCCGCCGTTGCTTCCGCCTCCTCCTTTGTGACTTCGCGGTCCGTCTGCACAGAAACGGAGAATCGATTCTTGAACTGCTCAATGCCCTTTCGATAACCGGAATGCATGAGTGCATAGACGGTTGTACCTTCACGGAGCCACGGGCCTTCAGTGAATAGCTTGCTCATTTTGTCACCTCCGAAAAAGCAAACCACAGCTCCCACACCGATTCACCGAAGAACTCAGTGACTTCAGGCAAGGAGCCAATGTCGAATGGGTCGTAGGGGATGGGTTGAAGCGTTGCTCCTTGGGAGGCTGATCTCATTTCTGCTTCTCCGAGTAGACGGATTTGCGCCGAGGAAGGGCCTGGCCGTCTGTGAGATTTCGGTTGTACAACGGCTTTTCTGCCTTGATAGCACGACTTTCTTCGATCAGGGCATCGATCTTCGAATTGAAGTGAGTCAGGCGGATCGTGTGGACCTCCTTAACCCAATCCGTGCCGTAAATGTGGTTCATGAGCCTAGCGAAATAGCTTGTGCTGCAGCCGACGTACAAGAGAACGCCTTCTTTGTTGTACTTCCTGTAGACAACCCCGCTCACTTTGACTTCTCCTTGAACCACTCAGGCTTTAGCACCTGGAGCCTCCATACGTGACGGTCCGGAATGTCCGGCTTCCATCGGTAGGTAGCGAGTGGAGTGACGCCTAGAAGCGCAGCAAGCGCCTTGCGTCCAGCAGTCCCACCACCAGCGAGTTTGATTGCCTTGTCTGTGTTCATGCGATAGACTTTAGCGCAGCTGCAAACAGAACACAAGAAGAGATTTTTGCACTGTTACAAAAAAGATGTTTGCACAACTACCAAAGCTGGTCTATGATTCAGTCATCGGATCAGCAAACACAGACGGAGCCCACCATGAACACCACTCCCTACACCTTCGAGCAAGTTCTGGAAATGAACCCCGACCAATTCGAGATCCGCGCACGTGATCCCGTGATGTGGCCGATAGCCGATGACGCTTTGCCGTTCAGCGTTTGGCGTGAAACGCGCATCCTGCCGCGTCGCCGCTTGGCTGCTTTCCGCGTGCAGGAAGATGCATCGCGGTTCTCTGAAATGCGCGCTCGGATCGAAGGTGAGAACGACTGCAATGTTGACACCACTATCTGGATGAGCCGCCCGGATGGCAGCGAAGTCCTGATTCATCGCTTCTCTTCGATCATCCGCGCCGCCTGACCCATCACTGCCTACTGGAGATCAACCATGAGCACTGGACCGAAAAGCGGGAAAGACATGGCCATCCAGCCTTGTCCATCTTCATGGGCCGTCTCCAAGGCGTTTCCGCACGACGTGATTGCTTGCCCGACGTGCGGCAAGCCCGTCTGCGTGAAGTTGATGGGCGGAACAAAGTGGCCGGGCCGCTACGTCGGAATTCCGAAGCACACCCGCGTCACCTCCTGACCCTCTACCAACCAAACATCATCACCATCATGCGTATCGACAACATCACCCCGGCCCAGCAAGCCCGCTTCAAGGAGTGGACCGAAAAGTGGATCCAGATCGGCCTGTCCACCGCGCCGGCCAACTTCGACAAGGCCACCGAAGCGGCGCTCAAGGCCTACAAGCTCTGCAACCTCGAAAAGCCGATGGTGATTCTGCGGATGGGTAGCCCCTACG
>Ga0207675_100001174_pt1 | contig 26082 bp, 25 predicted proteins | sample KBSSwiS42_FD_184305 | JGI IMG/M metagenome (GOLD analysis project Ga0207675, IMG submission 184305) | Switchgrass rhizosphere microbial communities from Kellogg Biological Station, Michigan, USA - KBS Switchgrass S4-2 (SPAdes) (version 2) | ecosystem: Host-associated > Plants > Roots >...
AGTCGAAGTTCCTCGGCAACATCACGGGCAACAGCGTTCCCGCGAATTTCGGCACGCTCTGGAACCAGGTGACGCCCGAGAACGCCACCAAGTGGGGCTCGGTCGAGAGTACCCGCAACGTGATGAACTGGTCCGGCGCGGACGCGGCCTACAACTGGGCGCAGACGAACGGCTATCCGTTCAAGTTCCACAACTTCGTCTGGGGCGCGCAGTTCCCGAATTGGTTGACGAATTCCGGACTCACCCAGGCGCAACAGCGTGCCGAGATCGAGGAGTGGATCACGCTGGCCTGCCAGCGGTATCCGAATACCTGGGGCATCGACGTGGTCAACGAGCCCATCAAGACGCCGCTGCCGTTCGCGGCCGCGCTCGGCGGCACGGGCTCGACCGGCTGGGACTGGGTGATCACCGCGTTCCAGCTCGCGCGCCAGCACTGTCAGGGCATCAAACTACTCATCAACGAGTACGGCACGGAGAACGATCCGTCGGCGCGCAACACCTACAAGACCATCATCAACCTGCTGAAGGCGCGCAATCTCATCGACGGCATCGGCATCCAGGCGCACTACTTCAATATCGACAACATGAACCGCGCGGCGGTCACCACGATGCTGAACGACTACGCGACGCTCGGGCTGGACGTGTACGTGTCGGAGCTCGACATCATCGCCAACAACACCGAGGCGGGACAACTCGCCAAGTACCAGGACGTGTTCCCGGGATTCTGGGAGCACAGCTCGGTCAAGGGTGTCACGCTGTGGGGCTACATCGTCGGGCAGACGTGGGTCGATGGCTCCGGCATCGTGAACAGCAACGGCACCGACCGCCAGGCCATGACCTGGCTCAAGAGCTACGTCGCCGGCACCGGCGGCGGTGACACGCAGGCGCCGAGCGCACCCTCCGGCCTGATGTCGACCGCGACCACCAGTAGTTCGGTGTCGCTGGCCTGGAACGCGTCCACCGACAACGTCGGTGTCACGGGCTACCAGATCCTGCGCGCGCCCGGCTCGAGCGGTGGCACCTTCGCGCAGGTGGGCACGTCGACGACCACGTCGTTCACCAACGGCAGTCTCACTGCGAGCACGACCTACCGCTTCCAGGTGCGTGCGGTGGATGCCGCCGGCAACACTTCGGCGGTGTCCAACACGGTGACCGTGACGACGACGGGCGGTGGCGGCGACACGCAGGCGCCGACCGCGCCGACGAATCTCGCCGCGCCTTCGACGACCAGCAGCTCGGTGTCGCTCACCTGGACCGCTTCCACCGACAACGTCGGCGTGACCGGCTACCAGATCCTGCGCGCGCCGGGCGCGAGCGGTGGCACGTTCGCGCAGGTGGGCACGTCGACGGCCACCTCGTTCACCAACAGCAGCCTCACGGCGAGCACCACCTACCGCTACCAGGTGCGTGCCGTGGACGCGGCCGGCAATGTCTCCGCGGTCTCGAACACGGTGACGGCGGTGACGCAAGGGGGTGGCGGCACCGGCGCCTGCTCCATCACGCCGACCGTGCAGACCTCGTGGCAGACCGGCTATGTGATCGAACCGGCACGCGTGACCAACACCGGCACGGCGACGATCAATAGCTGGACCGTGACGTTCACTCTGCCGGCGGGTCACGCCATCACGGGTTCGTGGAACACGGTGCTGACCGTGAGCGGCCAAACCGTCACCGCGCGCAATGTGTCGTTCAACGGCACGCTGGCGCCCGGCGGCAGCGGCACGTTCGGCTTTCAGGTGAGCCGGCCGGATGGCAACACCCAGATGGCGAGCGGGTACACCTGCGCGTCGCCGTGATCGGCGAGGCCATCACCCTGGCGGGCAGCATCAAAGGCTGCCCGCCACTTTCATGAAATCGGTACCGCTCACGTTTACGGTGGTGGCGCTGGTGACTGCGGCCGTGGGTGGGCTCTATTTGACGCCGACGCCGCGAGTGGCGGGTGTGCCGGTAAATCGGGTGGCGCGCGACCGGTCTGAAGCTTCCGAACCGCCGGCAACACCTGTCACGCAGGCGTGGACACCTGCGCGCGCCGACCAGGTGGTGCTGGAAATCGAGCGTGCGCTGGTCAGCTCGGATCGCGAGCAGCGCGAGACGGCGTTCACGTACCTGCTGCCCGAATTGCTTGCGCAGGATGCCGCTCGTGCGACGACTTTGTTTGCACGGCAGGAGCCGGGAGAAGCGCGCGATGCGCTGCGCGACGAACTGGCGCGCCAGTGGATCCGCAGCGATCGCGACGCGGCCGCGGACTGGATGACTTCGCTCGACGAGGCCGAGCGCCGTTTGGCGGCGACCACGGCGGTTCGATCGCTGGCGGCCGGTTCGCCGGCGCAGGCGATCGAGCTCGCGGATCGCTTCGGGGTGGGGCGTGACGATGGTTCGCTCGAGCATCTGGTGCAGATCTGGGCGACGGCGGATCCGGCCGCGGCACGGAGCTGGGTCGCATCCCGCCCGCCGGACGATCCACGCACCGCGCAACTTCGAGCACGCATCGAGACGGTGCTCGCGGCGCGCGTTGATTAGTTAACCAACCTGGGGGATTCAACGATGAAACCGATATCGATCGTCATCGCGCTGTGCATGGCGGCCCTGGCGGCCGCTCCAGCCGGCGCGCAAATCGCCAATGGAAAACCGAAATTCGTGGGCAACGTGATCGGCGGCAGCGTGCCGTCCAACTTCGCCACCTACTGGAACCAGGTGACTCCGGAGAACGCCACCAAGTGGGGTTCGGTGGAGGGCACGCGCAATGTGATGAACTGGACCCAGGCTGACGCGGCCTACAACTTCGCGCAGCAGCGCGGCTTCAAATTCAAGTTCCACACGCTGGTGTGGGGCGCGCAGTTCCCGAGCTGGCTGACCAACAGCGGGCTCACCCAGACGCAGCAGCGTGCCGAGATCGAGGAGTGGATCCGGCTCGCCGGCCAGAAATACCCCAATGCCTGGGCGGTCGACGTGGTCAACGAACCCACCAAGACCGCGATCAGCTGGAAGAACGCGCTGGGCGGCAATGGCTCGACGGGTTGGGACTGGGTGATCACCTCGTTCCAGCTGGCGCGCGCCGCGTTTCCCAGCGCCAAACTCCTCATCAACGAGTATGGGACGGAGAACGATGCCAACGCGCGCAACCAGTACAAGACCATCATCAACCTGCTGAAGGCGCGCAATCTCATCGATGGCATCGGCATCCAGGCGCACTATTTCAACCTGGACAACATGACCGGCAGCCAGATGACGACCGCGCTGAACGACTACGCGACGCTGGGGCTCGACGTCTACATCTCCGAGCTCGACATCACCGGCGGCGGCAGCGATTCGGGCCAGCTCGCCAAGTACCAGGACCTGTTCCCGGCGATCTGGAATCACAACAGCGTCAAGGGCATCACGCTGTGGGGATATATCGTCGGCCAGACCTGGCACGACGGTACGGGCCTGGTGACGTCGAGCGGCCAGGAACGCCCCGCGATGACATGGCTCAAGGGCTTCGTCGCGGGCAGCGGCGGTGGCGGCGGCGCGGTATGGCTCGAAGCCGAGCGCGGCACCGTCGGCAGCAACTGGAATGACAACGTGGCGGACTCCACTGCGTCGGCTGGCCAATACGTGGTGTCGCCGAGCGTGCAGAGTCTCAACAGCGCGCCGACCACGGCCGCGGGATGGGTGCAATTGCCGTTCAACGCGCCGGCCGCGGGCACGTACAACGTCTGGTTCCGCAAGAAGACGCCCACCGCGGACGACGACTCGTTCTGGATCCGCATGGATAGCGGTGCCTGGACGATGTGGAACAACATGGGCAACTCCTCGTCCTGGGTATGGGTCAAGGCGCCGTCGACTTACAACATCAGCGCCGGCAGCCACACCTTCGTCGTGGGCTTGCGCGAAAACGGCGCCCAGCTCGACAAGGTCTACCTGACAACCGGCAGCGATACCCCGTCGGGTACCGGAGGCACGGCGTCCAACTGATGCCGTGACCTTTGATCCCACTGGCGGGCAGCCCCACGGCTGCCCGCATTTCTTTCGCTACACTAGGCGGCCATGAAAAACCGCCACTGGTTCGCCCGCTGGGCACTGACCTGTTTGTGCTTCGCGCTGTCGACGGTTGCCGGGAGTGCGCCGGCGCAGTCCGGGTTCGTCACGGTCAAGGGCCGGCACTTCCTGCTCGACGGCGCGCCTTACTACTACGCGGGCGCGAATTTCTGGTACGGCATGTATCTCGGGTCGCCGGGCAGCACCGGCGACCGCGCGCGGCTCGCGAAGGAGCTCGACCAGCTCGCCTCGCAGGGTGTCATGAACCTGCGCGTGCTCGCCATCTCCGAATCCAGCGCGCTGAAACGCGCCGTGCGGCCCGTGGTGCTGCAGAAACCCGGCGCGATCGACGAGACCTTGTGGCAGGGCCTCGACTACCTGCTCGACGAGATGGCGAAGCGCGACATGAAGGCGGTGCTGTACGTGAACAACTTCTGGCAGTGGTCGGGCGGCATGACCAGCTACCTGGCTTGGACCACGGGCAAGCCGGCCATCGATCCGGACCTGTCGGGCGACTGGAACGGCTACATGGACCAGTCCGCCTCTTTCTATCGCGACGCCAGGGCTCAGGAGGCATTCCGCGATGTCGTGAAGCGGCTGCTGACGCGCAGGAACTCGGTGAACGGCCGGGCCTACAACGCCGATCCGACCATCATGTCCTGGCAGCTGGCCAACGAGCCGCGCCCGGGCAGCGATGCGAATTCGCGCCCGCATTTCGACGCGTTCACGAAGTGGGTGGACGAGACCGCGGCGTACATCAGGAAACTCGCGCCGAAGCAGCTGGTGAGCACCGGCAACGAAGGCTGGATGGGCACTGCGGGTTCGAAAGAGCTCTTCGAGAAATCGCATGCTACGAAGAACGTCGATTACCTGACATTCCACATGTGGGCGCCGAACTGGAGCTGGTACGACCCGAAGAATGCCCAAACTACCTATGACGGTGCCTGGGCGAAGATGCAGGACTATCTCAACTGGCACATCGACGCGGCCAACAGGCTGGGCAAGCCCATCGTGCTCGAGGAATTCGGCATCAACCGTGATGGCGGCGCTTACGAGCCGTTCGCCAAAACCACGTATCGCGATCGCTTCTACACCGCCATCTACGGCCTGCTCACCCGACGCGCGATGGCCGGCGACGCCATCGCGGGTTCGAACTTCTGGGCCTGGAACGGTGCCGGCCGCACCCACAATCCGGACTTCATGTGGAAGACGGGTGACGCCTTCGTGGGAGATCCGCCGCAGGAACCGCAGGGGCTGTATGGCGTGTTCGACTCGGACAAATCCACGATCGCCATCATCGCGGCGCACGCGCGCCAGATGAGCCACGTCCGCTAGGAACTATTTCGTCGCAGCTTCTCGCGCCGGCGTTGCCGGGCGCGCGGCGCCGGTCCACTTGTCGAGCGTGCCGCGCAGCGCGGTCAGCGAGAAAGGCTTGGCCAGGTAGTCGTCCATGCCGGCTGCGATGCAGGCCTCGCGGTCGCCGGGCATGGCGTTGCCGGTGAGCGCCACGATGGGGATGTGTTTACCCGCCGGTTCCGCCGCGCGGATGGCGCGCACCGCCGCGAGGCCATCCATCACCGGCATCTGGCAGTCCATGAGGATGATGGAGAGATCCGGGTCCGCCGCCGCGGCTTGCACGCCTTCGACTCCATTCGACGCGGTGCTCACGTCGAAACCCATCATGTCGAGCATGGCGCGCGCCATCTCCTGGTTCACCAGGTTGTCCTCGACCACCAGCGCGCGGCCACGCGACCCACGCGCCGGCAACACCCGCACGCTGGTGCTCTGCGCCGCGTCGAGCACCGCGATGGGTGCGACCAGGTCGAGCGTGCACAGCGGCTTCACCAGGGTGCGCGTCACGCCGGGCAGCGGTGCGACGTCTGCGTCCGGCGGCAACAGTGCGATGGCCTCGAGCTGGCGCGTGCCGGCCGCGGCGCGCAGATCGTTCACGGCCTGGCCGATGTCCCGGTATGCGGCGACGTCGATCACCGCGCGAATGCGCGTCACGCGCGCGTCCAGTTCGCGCACTGCCTCGACCGCCTGCGCGGCGGTGTCCACGCCGAGCACGTGCTGGCTTTCGGTCGCGACGATGTCGCACACGGCGCGACGAATCACCGGATGCAGTCCGGCGATGATGTAGGCGCTGTTCGCCGACGGGCGCGGCGCTGGCGCCGCGATCCGCGGCACCCGCGCCGGGATGGCGAAGGAAAAGCGGCTGCCGCGGCCCGGCGCGCTGGTCAGGCTCATCGCGCCGCCCATGAGCTCGACGATCTGCCGGCTGATCGCGAGCCCGAGGCCGGTTCCACCGAACCTGCGTGTGACGCTGCCATCTGCCTGTTCGAAGGCGTCGAAGATGCGTTTCTGTTCTTCCGCCGCGATTCCCATGCCGGTGTCGGTCACCGAGAACTCGAGCCAGGGTTCGCCGTCGCCGCGCGTCGTCAGCGCTACCCCTAACAACACCGCGCCCGAGTCGGTGAACTTGACGGCGTTGTTGACGAGATTGCCGAGCACCTGGCGCAGCCGCACCGGATCTCCCTGCACGGTCGCGGGCACGTCGCGCGCGATGTGCGCGGCGATTTCGATGCCCTTGTCGCAGGCGCGGCCGCTGAACAGTCCAACCACCTGTTCGAGCTCGCGGCGCGGCTCGAAGGGCACGATCGTGAGCTCGAGTTTCCCCGCTTCGGCCTTGGACAGGTCGAGCACGTCATTGATGAGCGTGATCAGCGCTTCAGCCGAGGATCGCAGCGTGCGCACGAAGCGGCGCTGCTTGGGATCGAGCGCGGTGTTCTCGAGCAGCGACGCCATGCCGACGACGCCGTTGAGCGGGGTGCGCAGCTCGTGGCTCATGTTGGCGAGGAACCGCGACTTGGCCTGCACGGCGGCCTCGGCCGTCAATCGTGCGCGCTCCAGCACCGCGGCCGTGCGCTTCTGTTCGGAGATGTCCGTGACCACCGACGCGATGCCGATGATGGCGCCGTCCTCGGCGAGCAGCGGCGTCTTGGCCACGATCACGTTGTAAGGCGTGCCATCCTTGGCGGTCACGGTGGTTTCGTAGCGCAACGGCTTCTTGGTCGCGAAGATCTGGTCGTCGCTCTCGCGGTGCCCGGGAGTCGGCGCACGGTTGGGATTCGCGGACAGCGTCTTGCCGACGGCTTCAGTGCGCGGTGCGCCGATCATCTCTTCCCACGCGGCGTTGACCATGGTCACGCGCCGCTCGGCGTCGCGGATGATCACCGGCAAGGGCAGTGTCTCGAGCAGCGCCTGCATGACGCGCAGCGTGCTGGAGAGCGCACTCTCCATCTGCTTGCGTTCGGTGACGTCGGCGTGAGTGCCGCTCATGCGCGTGGCGCGCCCATTGGCGTCGCGCGCGGTCACGCTGCCGTAGTTCTCCAGCCATACCCAGCGGCCGTCGGCGTGCCGCACACGGTAGGTCACCTGGAGCACCGGCGCATCTCCGCGCAGCGCTGCGCGTTGCGCCACCTTGAATCCGGTGAGGTCATCCGGACACACGAGCGCCTCCAGGTCGCGGGTGTCCCAGGCTTCCCGGTAGTCGACGCGCCCGATGAAGCGGTTGAAGACACGGTCGACGATGACCTGGCCGTTGGCGATGTCCCAGTCCCAGAGGCCCAGGTTCGATGCTTCGATGGCGATCTGCAGGCGCTGCGCGCTAGCGGCGCGCACTTCGCGAGTCTCACGGGCGTATTCGACGAAAGACAGACAACCGCGGCGCAGGATCTCGGGGTCGACCGTCTCGCCGGCGCGCAACTTCGCGATCAAAGCCTCCACGGCCGCGTCGGACTCCAGCCCGAAGGCCTGTGCCAGCTGGTCTTTTGGCTCACGATCCACCGGAATATTGTGCGCTTGCGGCGCGTTCCCGGCGCGCCCGACTGCTCATAAGTGTCGGCAGCGGCACGAATTCCCGGCGATGCTGCGCTACGGGATACCCCGGTCGGCTGGCGGAGTGTGGAGCGAATCACACTGGCCGGCGGAGGCGGGCGTAAAGTGGCGCCATGAACGGGCTGGATCATGAACGCCGTGCCGTGCCGCGCCACATCCGTGACGCCGAGCACGACGACTGGGACGAGGCGCCGGCGGGCGCCGGGACGGCCGGCCGGCGCATGCGTCTGTGGGTCTACCTGGTCACCATCCTGGTACTGGGGACCGGGCTCTGGTACTTCCTAACTACTCGACCTTGAACGCGATCACGCTGTTCTTGAAGAAGGTCGGCACGTAGAGCGTACGGGTGGCCGGATCCCAGCCGCTGTCGGCGGTGTTGGTCTTGTCGGCCTTGCCATCGAACAGCTGCTCCTTCGAACCGTCCGCGTGCACGTACCACACCGCGCCGCTCCACGCCGTCACGGTGAAGTCGTCGCCGGTCACGTTCTCGAGGCCGTCGACGCCGCCCTGCATGTCGGTGGCGATCCTGGTGAGCGACTTGTCCTTGCCGACGCGGTTCAGGCTGTTGTCGTCGAGCACGTAGAGCACGCCCTTGTGGACGAACAGGCCGTTCGGGCCCTTCAGGACCTTGTCGTCGAGATGCACGCTGACCTTGTCGCCCTTGACCGCGTACACCTTCTTGCCCTTGGAGTCGGAGACGTACAGCGTGCCCTTGTCGTTGACCAGGTCGTTGAGCTGCTGGCCGTCGGGGATCGGGATCTTCTTCGCGATCTTGCCGGCGGCGACGTCGATGACCACGATGCCGCCGGCGTCGGCGGCGTACAGCCACTTGCCGTCGTCGGACAGCGCCAGGCCCTTGGGGCAGTCGAGACCGGTGACCCATTCGGCGGCGATCACCTTGCCGTCGAGACCCACCTTGGCGATCGAACCCTTGCCATCCGCGGCCCAGGGCTCGCCATCGATGTTGGAGACGTAGAGCACCTTGCGGGCGGCGTCGAAGCGCACCGATTCGGGCGTCTTGAGAGCCGGCTCGGTCTCCCAGAGCCTGGTGAGCTTGTGCCCCGTCTCGGCCTGCACCTGCGTCGCAGCCAGCAGCGCCAGCGCTCCTAACGTCACGAATGTCTGCTTCATGGGTCGCGTCCTTGTTGGAAGGGACGCGAAGTATAGTCGCGCGGCTTTGAAGGCCGCCACCGCCCGAATTAAGCTCTCGCCATGGTCTTACGAGCGCTTTTCCCGACTCGCGTCTATGCCGCCCGGCTCGGCTCGCGGACGGCCAACAGTCTCAATACGCGCCTGCTGCGCGAATGCCGGCAGCTTGCGCTCGAGGACGGCGCCGGGCGCACGTGGTCGAAGACTAACTACCCGGGCGGATACACCTCGTACAGTTCGGCGTCGCGCCTGCACCGGATGTCGCCCACGTTCGCGCAACTGCAGAAGCGCATCGATGTGCACGTGCGTGGCTTCGCGCGCGCGCTCGACTTCGACCTCACGGGGCGCAAGCTCGAGATGACCGATTGCTGGGTGAACGTGATGTCGCGGCACGTCGTGCATGGCCTGCACCTGCATCCGCTCGCCAGCATCAGCGGCACCTACTACGTGCGCACGCCGCGCGGCTGCTCGGGCCTCAAGTTCGAGGACCCGCGCCTCGACAGGTTCATGGCGGCGCCGCCGCGCCGCGCACGCCCGCGCCGCGACAACCAGGTATGGGTGACGCTGCCCGCGGAGCAGGGCAACCTGGTGCTGTTCGAGAGCTGGTTGCGGCACGAAGTGGCGCCGAACCAGACCGAGGCGGAGCGCATCTCGGTGTCGTTCAACTATTCCTGGTTCTAGACCCGACTAACCAAACGCGCTGGTGATTATCCGGAACGCCCGGCTCCAGGCGTCGAAGTCGGTGAGGCCGACGAAGATCAGGCCGGTGAACGCCCCATCGAGGTGGGCATCGTGATTGATGCGGCCTCGCGCCTGCTTCGAAGCCCACCACGAGTAGGCGAGGTAACCGACGACGAAAAATGTCGCCGGCATGCAGATCACGAAGTACAGGCAGATGTCGTCCATCGGGTAGTACACGATGTACGCGAACAGGACGGCATTGATGGCGCCCGAGGCGCCGAGCGAAGCGCGCTCCGGGTTGTTCCGGTACTTCATCACCGTGCCCAGGTCGCTGAGGATCAGCCCGAGCAGATACAGCGCCAGGAATTTGGGCGTGCCGATCCGCTTCTCCAGTGCCGGCCCGAAGAAATACAACGTCAGCGAATTGAGGAGAAGGTGGGCGACGCTGCCGTGTATGAAGCCGCTGGTCAGGATGGGCAGATACTCGCGGTGGTGGACCACGCGGTATGGACGCAGCAGGTTTCGCTCGATGATGCCCGGCATCGCGAGCAGGCCCAGGCCGCTCACCAACGCGGTGAGCGCAAGGATGCCGAACGCCGCGGGGGCGGCCTCGAACGGAGTCATTGGGTGCCGGCGATGTAACCGCGGTCCTGCAGCCACTCCGCGAGTCGTGCCGGCCAGTTGCGGACGCTGACGTACTTCGATCGTTGCCCCATGTTGAAGGCGTGCCTGCCCTGCGCATAGATGTGCGTTTCGATCGAAGCGCCGGCGTCGTGGTACTTGCGCGTCAGGTCGAACAGCACGTCGGCGACGTATTCATCGTCCGCCGCGCCCAGCAGGAACAGCGGCGGCGCGTCCCGCGGAATATTCTCCGGAATGCCGAGCGGTCCGGGATAGATCAAGATTTCGAAATCCGGCCGCGCACTCGCGCGCTCGACCGGATCCGCCGAAGCGCTATTGCCTGCCACCGGTGGATAGGCGACCAGCGCGGCGACTTCGCCGCCCGCCGACCAGCCCATAACGCCGATGCGCCGTGGATCGACATTCCATTCCGAGGCGCGCGCGCGCACGGTGCGCATCGCGCGGCGGATGTCCTCCGCGGTATTGTCGAGGGTGTACTTCGAACCTTCCTCGCGAAACAGGCGGTACTTCAAGGCGAACGCCGTGACGCCGAGACTGGCCAGGTACTGCGCGGGCTCCACGCCTTCGGGATTGAAGACCAGCTCGCGGTGTCCGCCACCGGCGGCAATGACGACCGCTGTGCCGTTCGACTTGCCGGGCGGCGGCAGAAACACGGTGAGCGAAGGATTGTGGATGTTCTTGTACCACCAGTCCTTGTGCTGCTCGGGTTCATCGCGCCGCGTCTCGAAACCAGGCGCGCCTTTTTCCCAGAGCGGAATGACCTGCTGGGCGGATGCGCCACGCGAGTCGGCAAGCGCAGCGAGAGCCAGGGCGAAACAGGCGAAAGTATGTCGCGACATGGGCGGGCACCATGCCATATCCATTCGCGAGCGTTGGGCTATTTGTGCGGCGGAAACCGGTAGCCCGTGGCGCCGTCTTTCTGGCATCGATCCACCGGCGTGGACTTCATGCCGTGCGGCGCCTCGAGCAGCCGGTCGATGTTGGCGGCGATCTCGGTGGGCAGGCCCTCGGACGCCTCGACCGAATCCAGGCGGATCTGTTCGCCGCTACGGACAAAGGTGAACGTCTGGAACACGTGCGCCGGGCCCTTGTAGGCCTGCTGCACGCTCTCGACCGTCAACGTCCACTTGTCGTCGTTCTTCTCATCGGGAGCGGACCAGGTGCGCACCGCGTTGCCGAACACTCCGTTCGCCACCAGCACGGTGCTCAGCGCGTAGCAGGTACCGGTGTGTTCGGTGTCAGCGGACGCGAGTTCCAGTTCGGTGAAGGCGCGGGGCGGCGTCGGATCCTTCCCCATGAACTTGTAGATGGCGAAGCCGCCAACCATGACCAACAACATGGCGGGGCCGGCGAGCGGTCTCATGGTCTGACTCCGATGCGATCAGTTGTACGGGACGCGCAGCTCGCCCTTCTTCACGAGCTTCTGGAACGACTCGGTGCGGGTGCTGAGGAAGCGGACGTCGCCGTCCTCGAGGCCGACGATCGAGACGTCGTGCGAATCCACGATCTGGAAATATCGGAAATCGTCGGGCGTCGCGGCGCGTACGTCGGGTTCGTAGTACGGCAGGGTCTCGACGTAGTCGGCGGTCACGGTCGCGGTCTTGCGGTCGGTCGCGACGTCGATGTCGATCGACCTGCGCTCCAGCAGGTACTGGCGCAGCTGCGCGTGGTTGCCCGCCTGCTGGCAATACAGCTTGCGCGTGATGTCCATTTCGCTCGGCTCGCGCGCATCCTCGGCATGGAAGGTCTGGTGCAGGGTGAAATCTTTCGCGCGCAGTTCGCAGATCTCCGGCGCGAAGCGTTTGCGCGCGGCTTCGTCGGCCTGGTCGACGAATTCCGCGACCTGCTGGCGCGTCACCTCCTGCTTGCAGCCGGCAAACGCCAGACAGGCGGCTAACAACATTGCGTACCACGGGAGCTTTCGCATCCGGGCAGTCTAGCTAATTGGGGACATTCCTCATTTCCGTTGTCACATTTCTGTGAGGCAGTTCAGTCTGTTGTCGCCCTGGCGAAATGTGACAACGGAAATGAGGAATGTCCCCATTTCCCATAAAAAAACCCCCGCATGAGCGGGGGTTGTTAGGTTGGTCGTCGTCGACTTAGGTAATCGCTGTCAGCCGAGCAAGTCGACTACACGGAACAAAAACTTTTGCGGCTGGGACGTTGGCTGCCTCTCGGCCTCCGGCTAAACAGTTAAGCCTGCGTGTCAATCCACGCTTTACTCGCCCCCACCAGTAGCCTAAATCGAGCTACCGACTGGACCCGTGTCCGTGAGCAAATCCTACGTTTCTATATCGTCGAAACCCTGTGTCCTCCACGCATCATTCAGTGATGCACCGCGGAACACTCTCGCTGGCAATCCTTTTCAACCGCGCGTCAGAACCTCTAATTCAGTCACTTAGCGCCGTATTTAGACTGCTCGAAGCCGGATCATACGCCGAAATCAATTCGCCACAATGTCTCAATCGCGCGACATCGGGCATCCACGAGTCAGTTTATCGGCACCGGATTCGTAGGCTGGATGTGACCCGTTACGCGGATCTCACCAGCGCGTCAGCCGAACCGAGAAGATGGCGCCCGAGTTGTCGGGGAGGTTGGCGGCGCGGGCCGTCCCCCCGTGGAATTCGGCGATCAGGCGCACGATGTACAAGCCCAGGCCGAAGTGCGGTCGCAGCCGGCCTTGCGGCGTATCGTTCTCCGCCCGCGATTGCCAAAGGGACTCGAACAGTCGGGTAGCCGCCTCGGGCGGTAGCGGGGGGCCGGGGTTGGCCACTGAGATCTCGGCCTGATTGTCATCCACGCGCAGAGCGACGGAGATCGTGGCGCCATCTGCGCTGAAATCGACGGCATTGTCCACGAGCTTGTCGAGCATCTGGACGATCAGATCCGGCGCGCCGCTCATATGGGCGGCATCGGCGGGGACCTCGCAGGCAAAGCGACGATTCGGGAAGGCCGCGCCGTAAGCCGCCACGGTCGCGCGAACCAGGGCGCCGAGGTCGAAGCGCTGGCGCTCGCTGTGGGCGATGGCTTCCTCCACCCGGGTCGCGGCACCCATGGCGCTGAGGATGGCACCGAGACGCTCGCTGCCCTCACGGGCCCGTGCGATGTACACCCGGGCGTTTTCCGGCATCTCCTTCGATGACTGGGACTCGGATTCCAGATTCTCCAGCGAAGAACGGATGATGGTGAGCGGCGTACGGATTTCGTGGGCCAGCTTGCCGGCCAGCGTGCGCAGGTAGCCGGTGTATTCGTCCAGTCGCCCGAGCAACGAGGAGAAACTGCGCGACAGGTCGCCCAGCTCATCGCGCGAATCCACCTCGGGCAGCAATCTCGACACATTGCCTTCGCGACCCAGCGCGGTTTCGCTGGCCGCGCCGAGCCGCGAGATGCGCAGGGTCATGCGGCCCGCGAACCAGAAGGCGGCGCCCACGGCGAACAGGGTCACGAACAGCGTGAGGTTCAGCAGTCGCGTGAGTGCGCGGTCGCGTAACGTGAGCCAGCGGTCGGCCGTTTGCGCGAGCTGGATGACGCCGATGACCCGTCGCCCATCGGCCGAAAAGATTGGGGCGGCGGCCGCGACGATCACGCTGTTCTCGTACCGGCCCGCGAACAGGGCGGTCTCGGCTCTGCCGCGTGCGGCGCGCTGCGTGAGCTCCTGCGCGGAGCGTTCGCGCTCCGCCTGCGAGACGCTGCGCGGGATGGCGCCGCCGTCGAGGAACAGGCGGTACATGCGCGGCAGGAAGCCGCGCATGCGCGTGTAGTCGCCGGGAAGCGCGGGCGCATCGAGCCGCGTGAGCACTGCGCCGGTGTCCGAAGCCACCGTGAGCTCGACGCCGGGCTGCGAGAACTGCCGCAGGTGGTCGTTCAGGTCAGGCGAGGCGGCGATCAGGCGGCCGGTAGCCCGCAGGTCAGAGATCTCGAGCGTGCCGTAGCTGGCGCGGGCCGCGCCGCGGCGGTCGCGATCGTCGATGAGTACGCCCAGGTGCTGGCCGACCATCGACAGCGGCACGCTGATTTCCATGACCCAGCCGTCGCGCGAGCGGTGCCACACGCCGCCGATGCGTGGTTCCTCGACGGCTGATTCACGGCCATATTCCAGTGTTTCGATGCGTCGGCCGCGCACCGCGCCCGGCCCGGCGCTGCTGAAGAACAACCGCTGCTGACCGCCGCGCTTGTCGTCGAACGCCAGCCACACCCGATCGCCGATGGATTCGGAGTCGAGCGGCGTCAACTCGGACGCGTCGAACACCCAACGGTTGTCGCGCACCAGCAGCGCGAGGTACAGCCAGCGCTCGTGGGTCGCCGCCAGCAGCTGCAGGCTGTCGTTGCCGGGGCCGACCACGCGCACCACGTTGCGCGCATCGGTGTCCCATTCATCCGCGATACCGTCGATGAGCGGCGCACCCGAGAGCACCACCGGCGTGATGTCGCGCGAATTGTTGCCTTCGGAGCCGGGCAGCGAGTCCGCGCGGAACAGCATCTCCTGGCGTCCCTTGAGCGAGCCGGCGATCGTGGTAGTGACCGCCAGCAGCGACTGCTGCTCGCTTTCACGCAGCACCGACTCCATCTCGCGCGCGTACTGGCAGCCGGCCCAGGGCAACGCCAGGGTCGTCAGCGCCAGCAGCAGTAGTTTGGTGCGCAACCGGAAGCCGGAGATCGGCCCGGTCTTGAGCAGTTCTGTGAAACGGCTCACCGCGAGTCGCCCTATTCGACCCAGCGATATCCCATGCCGTACACGGTGTGCACGGCGTCGAACTTCTCGTCGACGACCTGGAATTTACGGCGGATGCGCTTGATGTGCGAAGTGATGGTGTTGTCGTCCAGCACCACGTTGGCCGCGTCCATGAGCTGCTGGCGGTTCTTCACGTGGCCCGGATGCTTGGTGAGGGCGTATACGATCCAGAACTCGGTCAGCGACAACAGCACCACCTGGCCGTTCCAGGTCACCGACATGCGTTCGCTGTCGAGCGTGAGCGCGCCGCGGCGGATGACCTGCTTCTCCTCGGTGGGCCGGCGCAGGGCATCGACACGGCGAAACAGCGCGTTGACGCGCGCGATCAGGTGCGCCAGCGACAGGTCCTTGGTCAGGAAATCGTCCGCGCCGAGCCGCAGGCCCGAGACCGCGTCGAGTTCGCTGTCACGCGCCGTCAGGAAAATGATCGGCAATTCGGCCGAAAGACCGCGCAATTCGCGGCACAACTCGAAACCGCCCTCGGGCTCGTCCTCCAGCGAAATGTCGATCACGGCAAGGTCCGGCAGCCGCGCGGCGAACGCCGTCATGGCGTCGCGCCGGTTCGGGTAGCCGCGAACCGCGTATCCCTCGCGCGCGAATGCCGCGGCGTAGTTGTCGCGAATGGCGCGTTCGTCCTCGACGATGGCGATGTTCTTCTTCATGGCGGTGGAAGTGTAAGCGACCTGTCGGCGCGGTGCGTGCGGCGGCCACATTTGGTCACTTTCCACCTCCGCGGCGCCATCAAGGCATCACGCAATCGCCGCCCCCGTGGCGCGAAATCTCACCCAGGGTCGGGTGAGGAGGCCGTCATGAACGAGGTGAACGTGAATCGGACATATGCCGCCGCGCAGTTCGGCGCGCAGCCGGGCGAACGCTGGCGGAGGTTCCTGGAACGGGTCGGGACGCGCAGCAACGACTTCGCCGCCCGCCTGTCGCGTGCGCGCTTCGTGTACCTGCACCGCCGCGAAACCGGCACGCACTGGTTGCCACTATGAGCGCCGTACCCGAGGACTTCATGCACGAGCCGCGAGAACCGCGTGTGCGCCTGAGACTCGTCGATCGGCAGTCCGATCCATCGCCGGATCGACCGGCGGTGGAGGACCGGCCAATGCAGACCTTCTGGCACTGGTTCGCGGTGGCGGTGCTGATCTTCTGCTGGATCGCCGAGGCGACGCTGTGCGCCGAGCGTGGTTTTTGAGTCAGATGTCCGGCACGGGTGTCACGGCCAACTTCGCGACGTGTGAGCGCTGCGCGGCAGCCAGCACCTGCGCCACCCGCTCGTAGGGCGCGCGTCTTTCGGGTGTCACCTGCAGGGGCGGCGGATCGGCGCGGCGAGCAAGCGCCACCAGTTTCGGTGTGAGCGCGTCGATCGACGGCACGAACTCTCCGTTCCAGAAGATCTCGCCGTTGTAGGAGACATCCAGGTACACGATGGCTGGTAGCGGCTTGCCCTTGCCCTGTGGCAAATTGAGTTTCACGGCATGCGTTGCGATCGGCACCGTCATGATCAACATCACCAGCAGGACCAGCATCACGTCGATCAGCGGCGTGGCATTGAGCTGGGGCTCCGAGAGATTCGACTGGGGCGACATGATTCACCTCCCTGATGAATCAACGCCACACGCGACCCGATGGGGTTTGTGTCTGGAGGAATTGCGATGAGAGCGGATCCACGCCACAAGCCGCTGCCGCCCGAACCCAGGGCGCTGCTCGAGGAAGGCCGGGTGCACGCCGCCGTTCAGGCGCTGCGCAGATCGAACGGCCTCGACCTGCGCCAGGCCCAGGATTGGGTCGACTCACACATCGACGACAACCCGATGCTGCGCGTGCAGCTCGAGACGCAGCGGCGCGCCGCGCGGCGCAAGTTTTTCTTCTGGTTCCTGCTGATCGATGCCATGGTCACCGCGGCGATCATCTATTATGTGCTCTACCTGAGGCCTGCCTAACTAGAACCGCTGGAGTTCCACGGATGCTGTTGATCGGAATGTTCGATTCGCCCTTCGTCCGCCGCGTCGCCATCACGATGAAGCTCCTGGAGATCCCGTTCGAACACGGCAACTGGTCGATCGGCCGCGACTTCGACCGCATCCGCGAATACAACCCGCTGGGTCGCGTGCCCACACTGGTCACCGACGAAGGCGAGAAGCTGTTCGAGTCGGCCGCCATCCTCGACTACCTGGACGAACTCGCCGGCGCCGAGCGTGCGTTGCTGCCGCGCAGCGGTCGCGAGCGTCGCCAGGCACTGAATCTCATGGCGATGGCGACGGGCGCAGCCGAAAAGGGTGTGCTGCAGATCTATGAGCGCGTGTTTCGCCCGGAAGATCGCCGCCACCAGCCCTGGGTGGATCGCTGCCGCACGCAGATGCATGGCTCGCTGGCCGCCATCGATCGTTTTCTCGGCGAACGCGGCGTTTCCCAATGGCTGGTGGGCAAGCGCATGACGCAGGCCGACATCACCGCGGTTTGCGCCTTCACTTTCCTCAACGACGCGCTGCGCGTGGCGGCGGATCCGGTGGTGTTCCAGTCGCTCGGGACCCTGGCGGCGCGCTGCGAGTCCATGCCGGTGTTCCAGGAAACCAGGATGCCGTTCTCCGTACCCGCGAATTGATTAGTTAGATAGAATCGGCTCCTTCGAGCAGTCTTCGCCGGGAGCAGGGCGTGAAACATACTGGACTTGCCGCGATCGGGTTCACGGCGTTGCTGGCTGCGCCCGCGTTGTCCGCGCCCAACGAATGGACCTCCGCGGGGCCTTCGGGCGCTGACCTGCAGGGCCTGGAATATGGCAGCGGCGGCGTGGCAGTCGCGGTGACACACCGCCGCGTGTGGCGCAGCACCGATCGGGGCGTGAGCTGGACGCAGGTCCTGGCGGCCCCGTATGCGACCACGTCGCTGATTGCGATGAATCCGCTGAACAGCAACCAGTTAGTCGTCGCTCTCGACAAACTCTATCGCAGCTCGGACGGCGGCCTGACGTGGAGTCCGGCGGCCGGACAGCCACCGTCGATGTATGCGGGCGCGACACGGCCCTCCGCGATCGCGTGGACACGCGATGGCAGCGCTGTTTGGATCGGTACCTCTCCGGCGTTGGCGTTTCGCAGCGCGGACGGCGGCGCGACCTGGGAGACGCGCAGTACCGGCATCACCACCGGTATGCTCAGTTCCATCGTGCACCTCGAAGTGGACGCGGTGAATCCCGAAGTGCTGTACGCGGATACGCCCCAGGCCCTCTACCGCACGATGAATGGCGGGATCAGCTGGAACCAGATCGCCAATCCCAATGAATACGGGCGGCTCGGGCCCTCGCGGAGCACATCGGGATTGTTACTCGCGGCACGAACTTCTGATGGCGCGCTGTTGAGGTCCACGGATTTCGGCAGCACCTGGGTGCCTTGGTCGGCGGCGCCGCATGACCATGTGTTCTTTGCGCCGTCGGCGGCCAACAAGGTCTACTCCATGGACACGGCCGGTCGGATGCGCGTGTCCGGGGACGGCGGTGCAACCTGGAGCAACCGTGCTTCGCTGCCAGTGCCATGGCAGCGTACCCTGGTCATCGATCCAGCCGACGCTGATCGGCTCCTCACAGCGGGTGTCTCCGGCGCCTTTTCGTCGGACGATGGTGGTGGCACCTGGCAGCGAGGCAGCTCGGGCATGAACGAGCTCTATTTCCTGGAAACCGCGGCACGCAGCCCGGGACTCGGCCCCCTGTTTGCGACGAGTATCGACGAGCAGGTGCTCTACCAACGCGCCTTCGATGGCCAATGGACGGGCCTGGCCGCTTCTTCGTCGGCGCTGCTGGGGCAGCCCGGCGACTCCGCGCTGTGGACCGCGGTGGCGCCTTCGGATGGCACGTTGTATCTCGCGCGTTCGGCAAGCGTTGCGCGGTCGATCGATGGTGGCCTCAATTGGGAATTGCGTTCGACGCCGCAACATGCCGGGACGCTCACGGTCGATCCCGCCAATTCACTGGTCGTCTACTGCACCGACCGGTTCCAGCCCAGTCTCAGGAGCGCAGACGGCGGCGCGACGTGGGCGCCGGTTGGCGGTGGTGTACCTGCGGCCGTCGCGGCATTCGCCTTCGATCCGGCGAATTCAAACATCATTTATGCGCTGTCGGCCAATCACAATTTGCAAAGCCCTTCGCCCCTGTATCGCAGCAATGATGGGGGAATCACCTGGACCCCCACGGCCTGGAGTTTCAGTACCGTGTTCCGCGGCAATGTGCTGGCGATCGACCCCTCCGTACCAGCCGTCATTTATGTCGGCCTGGATAACGGGCTCTACAAGACCACCGACTCCGGATCCACCTGGACCAAGCTCAATCCATATCCGCAAGCCATCTTCCCCGTGAACATCTCCTCGATTGCCATCGCGCTGCTGACCGGCGGAGTTCCGCCCGAGGCGCGCAATGCGATCAACGTTTCGACGACGCAGACGTACGGGCCCATGCGCTCGGTCGACGGTGGCGCGACCTGGGAGCTGCTGCGCGCGGCGGCATCAGAAGGTGACGACGTGTACATCGATCGGCTGGCCGTCATTCCGGGCTCGAGAGCGCAGCTCCTGGGCCTGGGGGGTTATGGCGGGATGTTCGAAATGGAAGTCGCACCGGATTTGAGAATCACCAGTTCGAGTGCGACGGTCACCGTGGGATTGAACGCGACCACGACCTTTACCGTGACCAACAACGGTCAGTATTCGGCCACGTCCCTGCTGCTGGATACGGCGATGCCGGACACCACCTCCTTCACCTCGCAGGACGTCGGCAACGCAGTATGTGCGCGAACACCCACCCCTGTCGTACACATGGTCTGCAAGATCGGGGTGCTGGGTCCAGGTGCCTCGGCGGGCGTATCGATAACGCTTGCCCCCGGCAGCCCAGGCACATGGTCAGCCGTGGTCAACGGCTATGAACGGGATCCGGATTCGACCAACAACCAGGTGGACGTCATCGTGCAGGCCCGACCGCCTCCGGCGAATCCGCCCTCCAACCCGGGCGGCGGCGGCGGTGGACGCATCGACTATCTATTGCTGGTGTTGCTGAACCTTGCGCTGCTCTACCGCCTTCACGGACGCCGCCGCTTCGGGGGCGTTTTCCGTCGTGTGCGTCATCACTAAAAAGCATTGATGCCGGTGAGCTCGCGCCCGATCGTGAGCTGGTGAATCGTCTCGGTGCCTTCGTAGGTGATGACGCTCTCGAGATTGAGCGCGTGGCGGATCGGCACGTACTCGGCGCTGATGCCCGAACCGCCGAGCATGTCGCGGCAATCGCGCGCGATGTCGAGCGCCATGCGGCAGTTGTTCCACTTGGCGAGTGACACCTGCGGCGGCTGCATCTTGCCCTGGTCCTTGAGCCGGCCGAGCTGGTGACTGAGCAGCTGTGCGGTGGTGATCTTTCGCGCCATCTCCGCGAGCCGCAGCTGGATGGCCTGCGTCGCGGCCAGCGGCTTGCCGAACAGCTCGCGCGTCTTGGTGTAGTCGATGAGCTGCGCCAGGCAGGCCTGCGCGGCGCCGATCACGCCCCAGGTGATGCCGTAGCGCGCCTGCGTGAGGCAGGACAGAGGTCCCTTGAGCCCCTTCACGTTCGGCAGCAGGTTCGCTTCGGGTACCACCACGTTGTCGAAGAACAAGGCCGAGGTCACCGAGGCGCGCAGCGAGAACTTGCGTTCGATCTCGGGCGCCGAGAAACCCTTCATGCCCTTTTCGACGATGAAGCCGCGAATGCCGTCATCCGTCATTGCCCAGCAGATGCACAAGTCGGCGATGGCGCCGTTGGTGATCCACATCTTGGAGCCGTTGATGACCCAGTCGCCGCCCTTCTTCTTCGCCTGCGTCTTCATGTTGGAAGGGTCGGAGCCGCCTTGCGGTTCGGTGAGTCCGAAGCAGCCGATGCGCTTGCCGCGCGCCATCTCCGGCAGCCAGCGCTGTTTCTGCTCCTCGCTGCCGAAGGCGTAGATGGGATACATGCACAGCGAGCTCTGCACGGAAACGAAGCTGCGGATGCCGGAGTCACCGCGTTCCAGCTCCTGGCAGATGAGCCCGTAGCTCACGGCGTTCAATCCCGCGCAGTCGTAGCCCTGGAGCGACGAGCCTAACAAGCCGAGCTCCGCCAGCTCGGGGACCAGCTCCTTCGGGAAATGATGTTTCTCGAAGCAATCCTGGATGATGGGCAGGACCCTTTCGTCGACGAAGCGACCGACCGAGTCCTGGATCATGCGCTCGTCGTCGGTGAGCAGGCCGCGCAGGTCGTAGAGATCGAGAGGATTGAGCATCGCGCGATGATAGGGGACATCCCTCATTTTGTTGTAACAATCATCCGCGATGAGTCACGCATCGCGGCGTTGCGATTGTTACGACAAAATGAGGAATGTCCCCATTTACCGGACGGTGACTGCGACCTTGCCGACGGTGCGTCCGGTTTCCACCTGCCGGTGCGCCTCGGCCAGTCTTTCCAGGGGAAATCGATGACGCACCTCGGGACGCAACGCACCCGCGTCCGTGAGCTTCGCGATGGTGGCGAGTATGCGCCCCGGCCGTTCGGGTTCGATTTCGTGCGCGGTCGGGATGCCCATGAATTCGTAACTGATGGTCGCGTTGCGATACAGCAGGTGCTGGCCGCGCTGCCTGAGGTCGGTGCTGCCGCCGAGAATCGTCACCACGTGGCCGTTGATCGCGATGCTGTCGAGGCATTGCACGAAGACGTCGCCGCCGACGGTGTCGAACGCCACCGGCACACCCCGGCCGCCGGTGAGCGCCTTGACCTTTTCCACGACATCCTCGCGGCCGTAGTCGATGACTTCGTCGGCGCGCAACACATCGCGGCAGAATGCCAGCGACTCGTCGCGACCGGCCGTCGTGATCACCCGGCATCCGTGTAGTTTGGCGAGCTGCACGGCGATGTGGCCGACGCCGCCCGCGCCGGCGTGGATCAGCACGCTTTGCCCGGGCGCGATGCGCGCGCGCATGTGCAACGCCTGCCACGCGGTCTGGGAAACCAGCGGTAGCGCGGCGGCTGCCGCGTGGTCGAGCGCGGCCGGCTTGCGGGCGGCGCTGCGCGCGTCGAGCGCCACGAGCTCCGCGTTCGCGCCGGGCCGGAACAGGTTGGGCGCCGCGAAGATCTCGTCGCCCGGTTGCCATTGCGTCACGCCTGCGCCACAACGCACCACGATGCCGCTCACGTCGTAACCCAGCACCAGCGGGAAGTCGCGCGGAACCGTGGCGCGGGCGCGTACCTTGGTATCCACCGGATTGACCGACGTGGCGTGCACCGCCACCAGGATGTCGGTGTCGCGCAGGACTGGCTCGGGCAATTCCTCGAGGCGCAGCACTTCCGGGCCGCCGTATTCGCGCTGAGCCATGGCGCGCATCGGTCAGTAGGAGACGCCGAGCCTTCGGTAGACGTGCGACATGAGCCAGATCGGGCCGATCAGCAGGAACTGCACATCCTTGAAGAATGACGGGCGTTTTCCCTCGATCGAATGGCCGATGAACTGGCCGATCCAGGCGATCACGAAGATGGTGAGACAGGTCGCCCACAGCGGCCAGGCGAGCGTGTCCAGCCAGCGCACCATGAACAGCATTCCGACCAGGCCCAGCGCCGCGCCGATGCCCAGCGAGGGCGACAGCAGGAAGTAGTAGACCACCGCCAATGCGACGCCGACGGTGGCCCAGTTGAGCCATGGGGAAACCCGGGCGATATCGTCCGGCACGGGGATCGCCCACAGGAAACCGACCACGGTCAGCACGATCGTCGGCACGCAGATCCAATGCAGCGCTTCGTTGGTGGCATTGCGATGACTATCGCCGTACTCGTCGAGCCATTGGTGCATGGTGCGCATGGGCCGAAACGCTACGCCGCGCCGTGCTTCACTGCAAGAACGGCGGTCTGCAAGAATGCCGCCTAACGAGGTGCTCGATGCTCATGGCGAAATTCATGCGATACATGACGCGCAGCGGCATCGTATCCGATGCGCGTTTGCTGGAGATGTATCCGCCGTTCGTGCCCATGCGCATCAAGGTCCTCGAGATCAGTGACAACTGGCGATCGGTGCGTATCCGCCTGCCGCTGAATGCCCTGTCGCGCAATCCCGGCGGCGTAATGTTCGGCGGTTACCAGGCGGCGCTCGCCGATCCGGTCGCCGCGCTGGCCTGCGCGCGCGTATTCCCGGGACATTCGGTGTGGACCCGCGCCATGACGATTTCCTTCGAACACGGCGGGAATTCCGACCTCGAGATGCGATTTTCTCTTACGCCGGAACAAGAGGCGGCCATTAGGATCGAACTCGCGCGCGACGGCCGCTCCACGCCATCGTTCGAGTACGGTTATTTTCGCAAGGACGGGGTGCGCTGCACCGTCATCAGCAATACGGTTGCAATCCGGCCGCGCGGCTACAAACGCGCGACCACGCCCCCGGCTTCCAGCGAAGCCGTCGATTGAGAACTGGCGCACAGAAAAACGGGTTCATTCGGCGTTCAGATGCTCGCCGCTAAGTTTGCCTCCAAGGAGGACTACATGAAGACATCGATCCTGGTTCGCAGCACTTTGTTAGCCATCGCCGCCACTCTCGCGGCCGCGGGTTGCACGACGACCGACGCCTACACCGGCGAAAAGAAGGTCAATAACGCATCCAAGGGCGCCGGCATCGGTGCGCTGGCGGGCGCGGTACTCGGTGCCGCCACGGGCGACAATTCCAAGGAGCGACGCGAGCGCGCGCTGATCGGCGCCGGCATCGGTGCGCTGACGGGCGCGGGCGTGGGCGCGTACATGGACAAGCAGGAAGCCAAATTGCGCGCGCAGCTGCAGGGCACGGGCGTGTCGGTTACGCGTAACGGCGACGACTTGATCCTCAACATGCCGGGCAACGTCACCTTCAAGACGGCGAGCGCGGACCTGAACTCGAATTTCTTCAAGGTGCTCGATTCGGTCGCGCTGGTGCTGAAGGAATTCGACAAGACCACCATCGACGTCGAAGGCCACACCGACAGCGATGGTTCGGACGCCTACAACCAGCAGCTGTCGCTGAATCGCGCGACCACGGTCGGCACGTACCTGAATTCGCGGGGCGTGAATGGCCAGCGCATCGTGACTTTTGGAGCCGGTGAAGCGCGCCCGATCGCCAGCAATTCAACGCCCGCAGGCAAGCAGCAGAACCGCCGCGTGGAATTGAAACTGCAGCCTATCGTCCGGGGCTAACAGAGCTGGTGCCGGGTGGGGAAAGTGGGGAATCAGTCGCTCGTCTGATCGGAGCGAGCGGCGCGGATCATTCCCCACTTTCCCCACCCGGCACCCTGTCAAGGTTTCACGCCTGAAACAATCGGCACGTGCCAGACGGAGTAGTGCTCCGGATTCAATATCGATGCGATGACTTCGTCGAAGTGCTGGTGCACCTGTGCCGGCGGCCATTCAGGCGTCGCCAGGGCGTTCACGTACCCGTCCCGCCAGGCCGTGATGATGTCCGCGAATACCCGGCGCGGCACACGCACCGTATCCACGATGACGTAGTCGACGCGCACGTCGATCAGACCCGCCGCGCGCATCAAGGTCCACGCACGCCGCCCGATGCGCGAATCGGTGCCCGTACGCTCGGAGAATTCCACCGGGCCCTTGCGCCACAACACGTCCGGATCAAGCGGCCCGGACATGAAATGCAGCATGCTGTAGTCCTCGGCCAGCACGTGCACGCGTCCGCCGCGTTTGGCCACCCGCACCAGTTCAGACAGGATCTTGTCCACGTGTGGCACCGACTGGACCATGTGCCGGTTGGCAACCAGGTCGAATGAATTGTCCGGGTGCGCGAGCGCGAACGCATTGCCCACTTCGAAGGCGAGTCGGGGCGCCAGCGCCGCATGCTTGTCGCGCGCGAATTGCACCGATGACTCGAGCAGTTCCACGCCCAGCACCTGCCAGTCCGGATGCGCCCCGGCGACACGCGCGCTGAACTCCCCGCTGCCCGAACCGACGTCGAGTACGCGCGCATTGCGTGGCAGGCGGTAGAAATTGATGAGGCTTTTTTCTTGCGGCCAGATCGCTTCGATCTGGGCGGCGAGCGTGCGGATCATGGACTCATCCGCCATCTGCTCGCCCTGGGGATTGAGATCGATGCTGGCGCTCATGGTCGGGCGATTAATCCACGCGCGGCGGCCGGCGGCAACCCGCAAAAACTTAACGGGTATTAAGAACAAGAACCCCGGCACGAGGCCGGGGTTCGGATCGACGGAACGGTTGACTTGCTTTCAGGCTTCGACCATCAGGCCGCGCAATTTCTTGATCGCGTTCGCCTCGATCTGGCGGACACGCTCGGCCGACACGCCGTACTTGTCAGCGAGGTCGTGCAGCGTCGACTTGGCTTCGCCGGTCCAGCGGCTCGCCAGGATGTCGCGACTGCGGTCATCCAGGGTGCGCATCGCCGCGGCCAGCCGGTCGCCCGTGGAGTCGTCCCACTCGGCGTTCTCGATCTGGATCGCGGGGTCCGCGTCCGGCGCAGGTAGATAGGCGGCCGGCGAGTAGGTCTCGTCGCCGTCTTCGCTGCCGGTGTCCGGAACCGGGTCGAACGACAAGTCGCGCGCCGCCAGGCGCTTCTCCATCTCGGTGACTTCCTCGGGCGAAACCTTGAGGTCGCGCGCCACGGCCAGGGTCTCCTCGGCGGACAGCCAGGCGAGGTTCTTCTTCATCTTGCGCAGATTGAAGAACAGCTTGCGCTGGGCCTTGGTGGTCGCAACCTTGACCAGGCGCCAGTTGCGCAGCACGTACTCGTGAATCTCCGCGCGGATCCAGTGGACCGCGAACGACACCAGGCGCACGCCGACGTTCGGATCGAAGCGCTTTACGGCCTTCATGAGGCCGACGTTGCCTTCCTGGACGACGTCGCCGAGCGGCAGGCCGTAGCCCATGTAGCCGCGCGCGATGTGCACCACGAAACGAAGGTGCGACATCACGAGCTGGCGGGCAGCATCGAGGTTGCCGTCGTTGC